>JGI24708J26588_10000239_pt1 | contig 44479 bp, 42 predicted proteins | sample BioPla1DNA2_FD_26588 | JGI IMG/M metagenome (IMG submission 26588) | reverse complement strand
GAAGGGAGGCGTAGATAGTGGGATCGAAGAGGGGCGCTGTTGGGCCACCGGGTAGCTGTGCCCATATGGAGCATTTTCTAGAGACCTGTCTGCTGGTTCTGGTGGAGGAAGCTCCAGGCCATGGCTACAGCCTTATGGACCGCTTGGCTGACTTTGGTTTTCCGCCGGACTCCTTCAATATTGGTACTTTATATCGGACGTTGCGGCGACTTGAAAAGGCAGGGCTGGTTACCTCCGATTGGGAGGAAGGTGGACAAGGTCCCCGCCGGCGAGTTTATACTATAACGGATCAAGGCAGGGAGAGCTTGTCTCTTTGGATTGAAGTTATCAAGGGCAATCGGCGTAGAATCGATAGACTCTTGGCACGCTATAGTGCCTTGCATGGGAAGGAAGGGTTAGAAGGATGACAACTGGGATCATCTACGGGATTGGCATCGTATCCCTAGCCATTAGCTGGGCTAAAGACCCAGCCAGATCTAGGCGGGCCCTTCTGATAGGGATGCGCGCCCTTTTGAAGATGCTGCCATCACTCCTAGCTGTAACGGGCCTTATGGGTATCATCAGTGGAGCACTATCCGCGGAGAGTATTTCCCGGTATCTAGGGCCGGAGTCAGGCTATTTGGCCACCATACTCGGAGCCATAGTGGGATCAATTACTTTAATCCCCCACGTTGTGGCTTTGCCTTTGGCGGGATCACTATACGATGCAGGCGCTGCTTCTATGGCAATAGCGGCATTCATAACAACACTAAACATGGTTGGCCTTGTCACCGCACCTTTAGAGATTGAACAGTTGGGCAAGAAATACACGTTGATGCGCAATAGTCTAAGTCTTATCTTTGCCCTCATTATTGCTTTTGGGATGGGAGTGATTTTGCGATGAANAAGGCTGTGCACAGCCAAGACCTTGGCAAGGCCCAACTAGATAGAGCCAAACAGGTTCGAGCATATCGGCCGGCGGCATTGATGCTGCTTGTCTACGTAGTGCTTTGGATCTGGAGGCCCAATGTGGCCATCGACTCCATCAGGGCCTTCGGGTTCTCCTTGAAAGAAGTGATGCTCATCATGCCGGGCATCTCTATTCTGATGGGCCTTTTTGAAGTTTGGGTGCCCAAATCTTTGGTAGAAGCCCATATGGGCAGTGGCTCAGGCCTGAAAGGTTTCGCCATAGCTTTTGCCTTTGGAACTGCACCGACAGGGCCGCTCTATGGTGCCTTCCCCGTTGCCCGAGGGCTCCTCGATAAGGGAGCGAGTATTGGCGCGGTTACGGTATTTCTTGGTGCCTGGGGAGCGGCCAAGATACCACAGCTAATGATGGAGGCTAAGTTTTTGGGGTTGCCGTTTACCGTCGCTAGATTTGTTTTGACCCTACTAGCCGTGGGGATTATGGGGGTGTTGGCTAACAGTCTGGTAAAGAAGGAAGACATTCCCATATTAGCCACAGCAGAGTAGACTCGCTTAGGCGTTTAGTATTTTTTCCAATTTGCTGGATGGAGTACTCGATATTGGCATGAAAAGGAGTTGGCGAAGTGAAACGGGATACCTTCGTGGCACAAAGGATCAGGTATGTTGTGCAGTTGCTTTTCTTTCTAATCTTTGTGTGGCTCATCACCCATAGAGCACAGCAGAGGTGGCTTATGATCTTCCTAGCTACTTTACCTCTGAGCGTGCTGTTGGGGCGGGTTTTTTGTGGTTGGATGTGCCCTATTAATACAGTGATGATCCCCGTGTACTGGCTGGGGAAGAAACTCGGGATATCCCATAGAGAGCCACCGACCTGGGCTCGATCCGGCTACTGGAAATGGGTAGTATTGATCATCTCATTTCTACTCATGTCCATGGGACGCCGCGTTGGGCTCAAAATCAATGTCATGGTTCTCTTGACGGTGGTGGCTGCTCTGGTCACTTTACTCTACAAGCCAGAGTTTTGGCATAAGTATCTCTGTCCCTTCGGGGCACTACAGAATCTTACCGGCCGCTGGGCATATTATGATCAAAAAGTTGATCAATCGCCCTGTACCGGCTGTCGCCTATGCCAGAAAACCTGTCCTGCCGGTGCCATCACCATAAGTAATCGCAAAGCCAATATCGATCCTACCTTCTGCCTAACCTGTCTGGACTGCACTCCGGTCTGCCCCACCGAGGCTATCTCTTACGGGCGCAGTAAGGAGGATACCAAGGGTTCAGCAAGTGTTGCCGGTTAGCGGCAGATCGTGTCACCAAAGGCCACCCACGGCTGGAGCAGGATTTCGGAGGTGAGTCGGGAAGCATACCAAGGAATGTCAGTGCAGGGAGGCATAGCCATGATCAAGGGAAAGTATGCACGGTCGCTTTGTGTGACACTGTTACTGACCGCATGCCTTTTACTGATTTTTGGCGCGGTGGGCGGCACTGCCCATCTCACCATCCATTTCATCGATGTGGGCCAGGGAGACTCGATATTGATACAGACACCGACTGGAGCAGCGATTCTGGTTGACGCGGGCGATTCCCGAGCCGGTAAGAATGTGGTTGTGCCCTATCTAGAGGATCAGGGGATCGAGTCCTTGGATCTGGTGGTTATGACCCATCCCCATTTTGATCACATTGGGGGACTGATCCCCGTCTTGGAAAGATATCCTGTCAAAGAGATATTGGCTGATGGACAGATTCACACCAGTCGCACTTATGAGGACTTGCTACGACTGATTCTAGCCAAGGAGATTCCCTTTCGGTTGGCTCGGGCTGGTGATGAGATCGCTATTGCTGGTTTAGATGAAGTTAAGGTCCTAAATCCCCGGGAGCCATTTCTCAAAGGGTTAAATAACAACTCGGTGGTGCTGTGGATACGNTATGGTGAGATTGCTTGTTTGCTCACCGGAGATATCGAAGCTCCCGCAGAAACACGGATTCTAGCCGAAGGAGGGCTGAAAGAAGCCCAGGTGCTAAAAGTAGCCCATCATGGCAGCGGAACTAGTACCACTATGAAGTTTCTCAAGGCCAGCAAACCAGAGATAGGTATCATGTCCCTTGGCCATGATAACCCGTATGATCATCCCCACTGTAAAACACTGCGTCATCTAGCACGGGCTGATGTACAAGTTCTGAGGACCGATCTGGCAGGGACCATTATTTTAGTCAGTGATGGCATGTCATATTGGATACTTAAAGATGGGGAAAAGCCGGAAGACTTGGTGCCTTAGGCGTTTTTGGGTGAGGTGCTTTATATGGCAGATATAACTGTTCAAGCTACCGTCGATAGGATCGAGGGCGACCGGGCAGTATTGCTTTTGGCTGGCCCCGATGGTGAGATAGCGGTGAACTGGCCTAAAGCTGTGCTGCCTTCTGGCGTCGGTGAGGGCAGCAAGCTTGACATTACTTTGCATGAAGACCGGCAAGAAGAGGAGGCTGCCCGAGAGCGGGTGGCTAGTCTTTTGGAGCAGCTCACCAAGGAGCGAAAGTATCCTGAAGACTAAGGGTTNNAGGGAGCNTTGAGCCAATGCTCTGCCAACGGCAGTGGCCGCCTATATCGAGCAATATCTAGGAACCGCAGATAGCCCCAACTGGGTTTATCTGCGGTTCTCGGTATATACATACCATGGGGAAGCTGAAGAACTACGGTTGCTCTCTTTGCAGCTTCATTAGCAAATCGGCGATATCGGCTCTTATTTGAGCAGTCTTTTCGTGATCAATGGTATAGAGATGGTCAGGATCACCAGTAAGATAGACAATATCCCCCTCCCGGACAGACTCTAGTTGCTCTCGGACGGTTATCTGTTGCCCTTTTGGGGAGCGGGGAAGCAACGTCACTGTCCCTTCCTCGATATAATCAACAGTATAGAAAACTCCTTGGTTAACAGCAGCCTCATCTATCATGGGACTATGTGGCTTTGCCTTGTGCCACGGCAATCTAGCGGCATATACCGAGCAGAGTATGCACAAAGTAGCGCCGCAGATATATATCCAAGGGGCAGATCTACGGGATCTTATCTTTCGCACCTCAAGCCTCCTTTAGGGAGGCATGGCCGGTGATGGCATGTTATCAAAATTCTCCAGGCAAAGATTAGATTCCTGCCAAAAAGGTCTACCGGCGGCGCCGTCCGCAGCCGCAGGTGCACCGGTGAACTTCTTCTAGGGTGTTTTGCATCATGGAGAGTCTGTTGTTCATCTCATGGCACATACGGTGCATATCGCGCATCATGGCATTACGCTGGTTTGCCATATATTCCTGGTTAGGCATCATGGCCTGGGGGGCTAAGCCTGCTCCTGGGCGTTCATGGCAATTGGATCGCATCTGGTACATATTCTCACCTCCATCCATTGGATTCAGTTCACTATATGTACCTTAGCAGGTTCAAGTGCTGCAGGCGTCCCACCGGGCCCCAAAATGGTAGTCTAATCCTAAGCTAGTCTTGGTCAGACCGGGCGCTTTGTAGAAGGATCTGATCTTTGATTGCCTCTAGTTCCTCTTTGTCAAATATATAGCGCTCCTTGCAGAAGTGGCAGATAAGCTCTGCTTCTCCTTGCTCTTTGATCATGTCCTCGAGCTCTACTGCTCCTAGGGCGATGAGAGTTGCCTCACACCTTTCCCGCGAGCATGTGCAAGCAAAGCGCAGAGGCAACTGACCAAGATACTTCGGCTCCAAGTCATCTACGGCGTGGCAAATGATATCCTCGGGACTAGCTCCTTCATCAATGATACTGCTAATAGCGGGCAAATCTTCCAGCATGTGCTCCAGCATGATGGCGATGCCTTCATTAGCGCCGGGGAGGAGCTGTAGAATAAGGCCGCCAGCTGCTCTTACGGAGTAGTCTCTTTCCACCAAGACACCTAGGGCCACAGCAGATGGCGTCTGTTCTGAGCGGAAAAAGTAGCTGGCAAAATCTTCGGCGATTTCGCCGCTAATCAGCGGGACTCCTCCTCGGTAGGGCTCTTTAAGACCGAGGTCTCGGATAACCCAAAGATGGCCACGGCCAACGGCGGCTTTGACGTCCAGTTTGCCTTGGGGATTACTGGGGACATGGACATTGGGGTTCTGGACATACCCCCTGAGATTGCCTTTGGCATCGGCATCGGCCACTATATGCTCCAATGGTCCATCCCCTATGATTTGCACCGTTACTTTCTCTTCATCCTTGAGCATAGCCCCCAACATGGCGGTAGCCGCCATTGTCCTGCCTAGGGCGGCGCTGGCTACTGGCAGCATTTGGTGTCGCGTGCGTACTTCCTCTACGATGCCGGTGTTGACTACAGCTAAAGCTCTAATCTGGCCGTTGGCAGCGGTGGCCATGGCCACATAATCTCTATCATTGCATCTAGCATGTTCTGCCATGGAATTTCCCATGTGTACATACTCCTTTCCTGGCTGTATTGTACCACAGACAGGGGCTTAGGGAGAAAAGTAAACTTTTCGTGAAANANTTCACTGGCGTGTTGCTCTTGACCGGGGACCGTGGTATCATAGGATTGTGAAAAAATGCACGAAGCAGTCTTGCTATTAGTATATAACTGGGGTTAAGCGGAAAGAGGTCTTGACATGCTCACTATTGCCGTTTGTGTCGGCAGCTCGTGTCATTTGAAAGGCTCTTATCAGGTCATCTCCCGTTTTCAGGCCTTGATTCATCAGTGGGAATTGCAGGATAAGGTGGAACTTAAAGGCGTCTTTTGTCTGGGCCATTGCACTGGAGCTGTAGCGGTGCAGCTCAATGACGGGCCGATAGAGTCGGTAACTCCGGATAACGTAGATGAGGTGTTTCGCCGGCAAGTGTTGCCACAAGTGGAGGTGGAGTAATGGGGGTCCTGACTACCCTTGAAGCTCAGTGCAAAGATTGCTACAAGTGTATCCGGGCCTGCCCCGTCAAAGCCATCAAGATCGATGGGGGCCATGCCCAAATCTGGGACGAGCAGTGTATTCTCGATGGTCGCTGCCTCAGCGTCTGTCCGCAGAATGCCAAGCAGGTCAGGGATGACTTACCTAAGGTTCGCTCTTTGCTAGCTAGTGGAGCTGTTTTGGCTGCTAGCATTGCACCTTCCTATGTGGCTGCTTTTGATATCCCCGACCCGGGATGTCTAGTAGCTGGCTTGCGAAGACTGGGGTTTAGTTATGTGGCGGAAACGGCTATCGGGGCTGAAATTGTGGCCAAAGCCCATAGAGATTTGCTCGAGCAAAGGCAACTGCCGATGATCACCAGCTCTTGTCCGGCCATAGTCAACTTGATTGAAAAGCACTACCCAAAGGCCATTCCCTATCTGGCTCCCGTTGTTTCACCCATGATAGCCCACGGCCACATGCTGCATCAGCAGTACGGAAATGAAGTACAAGTCATTTTTATTGGCCCTTGTGTTGCCAAGAAAGCCGAAGCCGATGAAGAGCAGTTTGATGGGGTTATCGCCGAGGTACTGACTTTTGCCGAATTGGAGCAGTGGTTTGCTGATGCCCATATTAATCTTGCGGAGTTGGTGCCTGAGGCATATGACGCTCTAGATACCAATTGGGGTAGAAGTTTTCCTATAGCCGGCGGTTTACTCCGTACCGCGGGATTGAGCACCGATGTTTTGGCTAGCCGTATGGCCACTGTAACTGGTATTGAGCAGAGCGAGTCGGTGATTCAACAGTTGATATCAGGTAGAGAGCTCTCTCTAGATATTATCGAGATGCTGGCCTGTGAAGGTGGCTGTGTCGACGGCCCTTGTATGGTGGGGCCTTGGGAGGGCATTGCCAGGCGTCAGCGATTGATTAGCCATGTGGAGCAGGCTGGCAAAGGACTGCCCGATGGGTGCCTATTCTATGGCAGTGAAGGCGAAGATGGGTCTTTGCCTGCTTGGCTAGCTAGGACCTTTGCTGATCGAGAGCTGATTTTGCCGGAACCTTCGGAAGAGGAGCTTAACAAGATCCTGGCTGCCATTGGCAAACGCACTCTCCAGGATGAACTGAACTGCGGGGCTTGTGGTTACGATTCTTGCCGAGATAAAGCCCGGGCAGTTTATCTGGGAGTGGCGGAGAGGGAGATGTGTATTCCCTATATGAGGGCTAAGGCCGAATCTTTGGCTCAGCTAATCATTGAATCCACCCCCAACGGCATTATCGTTGTAGACGATACCTTGACCATCTTGGCCGTCAACCCCGCCGCAGAGATCATGTTTGGCTATCGGGCCCAGGATCTCATTGATCAGCCCTTGAGTCAGCTGATTACTACCAGTAGTTTTGAGCGGGTCCTAAAGACTGGGCGTCTCATAAAAGAGATTGTCGAATACTCTGGTCACCAAATTACCGTGCGGCAATATGTGTTTACTCCGGAGAATCAGGATATTGCCATTGGCATCTTCACCGATATTACCGAAGATCAGGAGCGCCAGGATGAATTAGCCAGGCTAAAGGCTACTACCCTGGAGCGGGCCCAAGATGTAATCAACCGGCAGATGCGGGTAGCACAGGAGATTGCTGGACTCTTAGGAGAGACAACCGCTGAGACCAAGGTGCTCCTATCCCAGCTGATGAGACTGATGCAGGATGGTGATGATACATGACACATTCGGCTCTGGCATTGTCTTTAGTGGAGTCTCCTTATACCATCGAAACAGGCCTGGTTTCCCTGAACAAGCACGGGGAGGAGCTCTGTGGAGATAACGTTGTTATTTCCCAAAGGGAGGATTCAGTCATTGCAGTCCTCTCCGATGGTCTAGGCAGTGGAGTTAAGGCTAACATCCTAGCCACTCTAACAAGCAAGATCGCCGGTACTATGCTGGAGATGGGCGCTAATCTCGATGAAGTGGTGGAAACGGTGGGGCAGACTTTACCCATCTGCAAGGTTCGAGGCTTAGCCTATTCCACTTTTACAATCATGCAAGCATTTCGTGACGGTAGGGTATATATGGCTGAATTTGACAACCCCTCTGTCTTCTATCTCCACAGAGGCAGAGTTACCTCTTTACCCAGGACGGAGCGGGATATTGCCGGCAAGAAAGTGAAGGAATGCCATTTTCAGGCAGAAGTTGGGGATTTCTTGGTAGCAATTTCCGATGGCGTAGTCCATGCAGGGATCGGTGCTGTGCTCAATCTAGGATGGCAGTGGCCTAACGTGGCGAATTTCTTAGAAAAGGCTGTGGTACAGGAACGCAACGCTGCAAATGTGGCTCGGCGCCTAGGAGATATCTGCCACCGCCTTTATGCCGGCAAGCCCGGCGATGATGCCACCATTGTGGCTCTGCATATCCGGCGGCCTCGGCACGTTACCTTAGCCGTTGGTCCTCCTAAGAACCGCCATGATGACCACAAAATGGCACAGCTTTTGGAGGCGGCACCGGGCAAGAAGGTGGTGTGTGGCGGTACTACGAGCAATATCATTGCCCGGGAGTGGAAGACAAATCTGGAGGTAGACTTGCGTTCCTTAAGTCCTACCATTCCGCCTTTGGGCCGCATTTCGGGGGTAGATCTGGTGACCGAGGGGATTATCACCATCTCCGGGACCCTAGAGAAGCTAAAGTCTTTACATGAGGGCAAAGGTTTTGGCGAGGTGCTAACCGGTGAAGATGGGGCGAGCCTCTTGGCAGCAATGCTATGGGGGAGCGATGAGATTCATTTTCTGGTAGGAGGAGCCATTAACCCAGCCCATCAAAACCCCGAGCTACCTTTGGGTCTAGGCCTAAAGGAACAGGTTATTGCTGAGCTCACCCACTGTTTGGAAAAGGCAGGTAAGACAGTGTCAGTCACTTTATTTTAGCAGACTGTTCCGCAGCAAAATACAGACAATTTGACTTATAGAAAGAAAGGATGATGGATGTGGCAAAGGCCTTACCCATAGCACAAACGGAGGATCATGGCGTAGAACAGGAGCGGCAGTTTGCCCGAGTTAACGAGATCATCGCTGAGTATAAAGGGGAAAAATCGGCATTGATTCCCATCCTCCAGAAGGTGCAGGAAGAGTATCGGTATCTCCCAGAGGAGATTTTGACCTACGTTGCAACGGCCCTCGGGATATCACCGGCAACTGTCTATGGTGTTGCCACATTCTATGCTCAGTTTTCCCTCGATCCAATGGGGAAGTACGTGATCAGAGTTTGTGATGGCACAGCATGCCACGTGCGGCGTTCTCAAGCTGTGCTAGACGCTATCCGCAAGAAGGTGGGCTTAGCCAACGGCGAGAGGACCACCAAGGACATGGGCTTTACGGTGGAGACGGTGTCTTGCTTGGGCGCCTGTGGACTGGCTCCGGTAGTGACCATCAACGACGAAGTATACGGCAAGATGACACCTGAGGCCATTACAGAGATCCTTGACACTCTACAGAAACGGGAAGGTGATGCAGTATGATCGAGACTGCGGCTATGCTAGAAGCTTTTCGTCAAGAGAAAAAAGCTGCCATGGAACGGGAGAAACAGCGGGTATTGATCTGTGCCGGTACCGGCTGTGTAGCCAATGGTTCGCTAAGAGTCTATGACGAATTGTACCAGGCAGTGGCTAAAGAGGGTCTGGCCATTGCCGTGGAGTTGGAAGCCGAAGACGGACAGGAAGGTATTGCCATCAAACAGAGCGGTTGTCACGGATTTTGCGAGATGGGACCTTTGGTTAGGATTGAACCCCAAGGCGTGCTTTATGTTAGTGTCAAACCAGAGGATGCGGCAGAGATCGCAGCGGCCCTAGCTAAAGGCGAGATTGTGGAACGGCTCTTGTACCGGCATCCCAATACGCAAGAAGTCTTTGCTCGTGAAGAGGACATTCCCTTCTACCATCAGCAGCAAAGGGTGGCTTTGGCCGATTGTGGAACCATCGACCCTGAAAGCATTTGGGAGTATATTGTGCGTGATGGTTACGCAGCTGCTGCCAAAGCACTTACGGAAATGAGTCCGGATGATGTGTGCAATGAAGTGCTGGAATCAGGGCTTAGAGGACGGGGTGGCGGTGGCTTTCCTTCTGGTCGCAAGTGGGTGCTAACCAGACAGGCTGCCGGCGAACCAAAATATGTAATCTGTAATGGTGATGAGGGAGATCCCGGAGCTTTTATGGATCGCAGTCTCATGGAAGGTGATCCCCATCGGATTGTCGAGGGGATGCTCATCGCCGGCTATGCCATCGGCGCGACCCAAGGCTATGTGTACATGAGGGCCGAGTACCCCTTGGCAGTTAAGCGAATGCGGAAGGCAATAGACGATGCCAGAGCCCAAGGCCTTCTGGGAGAAAACATTTTAGATAGTGGCTTTAGCTTTGATATAACCGTAAAAGAAGGGGCAGGCGCCTTCGTCTGTGGAGAGGAGAGCGCACTAATTGCTTCCATCGAAGGGAAGCGGGGCATGCCCCGTCCTAAGCCACCCTTCCCTGCCCAGAGCGGTCTATGGGGATGCCCGACTTTGATCAATAATGTAGAGACTTTTGCCAATATCCCCCCGATTCTTTTCCACGGGGCTGATTGGTTCCGACAGCTTGGTTCACAGACTAGTCCTGGCACCAAGACTTTTGCCATAACGGGAGAGGTGGCCAATACAGGGCTTATAGAGGTGCCCATGGGCAAGACCCTACGGGAGATCGTCTTTGATATTGGTGGCGGCATTCGCAATAACGGCGAGTTTAAAGCAGTCCAGATCGGTGGACCTTCTGGGGGTTGTCTAACTGCGGATCATCTAGATCTACCTCTGGACTTCGACTCCTTGCAGAAAGCCGGAGCTATGATCGGCTCCGGTGGTTTGGTGGTTATGGACCAGAATACGTGTATCGTCGAAGTCGCCAGGTTTTTCATGGAATTTACGCAAAATGAATCCTGCGGCAAGTGTGTGCTCTGCCGAGAAGGCACACGACGCATGTTGGAAATCTTGCAGAAGATAGTCGATGGCGAAGGGACCTTAGAGGATCTTGATTCCCTAGTTGAAATTGGTGAAGTCGTTAAGGAAGGCTCCCTATGTGGTTTGGGCAAAACGGCCCCCAATCCTGTACTCACGACTATGCAGTACTTCAAAGATGAGTATCTAGCCCATGTGGTGGAGCATCGCTGTCCGGCGGGGGTCTGTCAAGGCCTGAAGACTTATAAGATCGATCCAGAGAAATGNAAAGGTTGTACTAGATGTGCCCGGGTATGCCCAGTAGGTGCCATCTCCGGCAAAGTAAAAGAGCCTTTCGTTATTGACCAAGAAAGATGCATTAAGTGCGGGGCCTGCAAAGAGACTTGTCGCTTCGACGCTGTGGAGGAGGTTGCTTAAATGGCCCAGACCATGATAATAGACGGCAAGCCGGTTGAGTTAAACGGTGAAAAGAATGTGCTGGAGGTGTGCCGCAAAGCAGGAGTAGATTTACCGACTTTCTGTTACCATTCGGAGCTATCTGTCTACGGCGCATGTCGAATGTGCTTGGTGGAATTGGAAAATGGCCAGATAGTTGCCGGATGCTCCACACCGCCTCAGCCCGGGCTTGTGGTAAAGACCACCACACCTAGGGTTCAGAAGATACGGAAGATGGCGCTAGAACTCTTGTTGGCCAACCATGATCGAGATTGCACCACCTGTGAGAAGAGTGGGAGCTGTAAGCTGCAGGACTTAGCGCAGCGTTTTGGGATTCGGGAAGTGCGCTTCGGTCAAAGAGATGTTAAAGTCGATATTGACGATTCCAGTGTTGCTCTGATTCGAGATCCGAACAAATGCATTCTCTGTGGTGACTGTGTACGGATGTGCCAGGAAGTACAGGGAGTAGGTGTATTGGACTTCGCTCATCGAGGGGCGAAAATGACGGTTACGCCGGCATTTGGGAAGACTATGGCGGAAGTGGATTGTGTCAACTGCGGCCAGTGTGCTGCAGTATGCCCTACCGGTGCCTTGATGGTCAAGTCCCAAGTGGATGAAGTTTGGCAGGCCCTTCATGATCCAACTAAGACTGTGATCATCCAGGTGGCTCCCGCAGTGAGAGTTGCGGTAGGTGAGGTCTTTGGCCTCCAACCTGGTCAAAACACCTTAGGCAAACTAACAACAGCCCTGCGTCAGATGGGCTTTGATAAGGTTTTCGATACTAGTTTTGCCGCTGATTTGACAGTTATGGAAGAGGGGACTGAGTTTCTAGAGCGCCTCAAAAAGGGAGAGAGGCTGCCTCAGTTTACTTCCTGTTGCCCTGCTTGGGTCAAGTATGCAGAACAGTACCAGCCTGAGATTTTAGATAATCTGTCAACCTGCCGTTCGCCTCAGCAAATGTTTGGATCCTTGGCCAAGAAATACTATGCCAAGGAGCTAGGTATTGAGCCGAAGGATATGGTTGTCGTCAGTTTGATGCCTTGTACTGCCAAGAAGTTTGAGGCAGCTAGATCCGAATTTACTACCGATTCAGTACCCGACGTTGATTTTGTTCTGACGACCCAGGAAATCGTGCAGATGATTCGGGAGGCAGGCCTTGATTATGGTCATCTAGAGGAAGACTCCTTGGATATGCCATTTGGTTTCACCTCCGGCGGAGGGATCCTCTTTGGTGTGACCGGTGGGGTATCGGAGGCAGTCTTGCGGGCAGCCAACTACCTCTTGTCAGGTGAAGAGCTTGAGCAAGTGAATTTCACCGAGGTTCGGGGGACGGAGGGATTGAGGGCAGCTGAAGTCGATGTTGATGGCAATAGGATCAAGATCGCCCTGGTTTATGGTCTGGCCAACGCCAAACAGCTCTTGGATCAGATTGGCTCTGGTAAAGCACAGTACCACCTAGTAGAAGTCATGGCTTGCCCTGGAGGCTGTATAGGTGGAGCAGGACAGCCGGTGGGTACAAACTCTGAGATTCGCAAAGCCCGGGCTCAGGGGATTTACAGTGCCGATAAAGCTCAGCAGTTGCGAAAATCGCACCAAAATCCACTCATCGACGCTGTCTATGGGAAATGGCTGGGTGCTCCCAATGGGGAAGCGGCCCATGCCGCCTTGCATACAACCTACAATGAACGAAGGCGGATCAAGGGTGATTCCATTAGTTTAGGCGATAACCATGTGGCAAAACAGTTAGAGGTATCAGTCTGTGTCGGAACCAGCTGCTATCTCAAGGGTTCTTACGATCTGCTCCAAAATCTTGGTCGCTCTCTCCGGGATGCCCAATTGGCAGATCGAGTAGATTTAAAAGCTACCTTCTGTTTCGAGAATTGCGGCGGAAGTATTAACGTTAAGGTAGGAGATACCTTGTATAGTCGCATGTCCCCTGCTAAGACAGGATTCCTATTGGACGTGATAAAAGAGCAGTTACAGGTAAAATAGAGAGTCTTTCCATAGGCTGCTTGGCATCGCACAGGCTGATACCAAGCAGCCGTTCACTATGTGAACTATCCGGCCAGGGTCAACTATATTCAAGGGGGTAACCAGCAATGTCGAGATTGGTCTCCATTCCCAAACCCACACTGGAAAGGTTGCCAATATACTATCGTGTCCTTTTGCAGTGCCGGGAGGCAGGCATTAAGTACGTATCTTCAGGTGATTTGGGTTTGAGGACGGGATTTGATAATGCCCAGGTGAGAAAAGACCTGAATCACATCTGGAGCGGTGGACGACCGGGTCTGGGGTATGAAGTGGATAGATTGGCTGGCTGCTTAGCGGAGTTTTTAGGGCTGCACAATCACACTGATGCAGTACTAGTAGGGGCGGGTCGCCTTGGCGCAGCATTAGTTGGCTATCCTGGGTTTGCCAGCTACGGATTTGAAATTGTGGCAGTCTTCGATAACGACCCGGAGAAAACGAGCCGTTCTTTATGTGGCCGCCCCATCATGCCTATGTCTCGCTGTGCTGATTTAATTGAACGACTACGCATCAAAATGGGCATTATTACAGTGCCGGCAGAGTCGGCCCAGGCTGTGGCCGATATCCTGGTGGGGGCAGGAGTAAAAGCCATCTGGAGTTTCGCCCCCACCAAACTGGAGGTACCTAAGGATGTTTTGGTGCGCAGCGAAGATCTAGCTGTTGGTCTAGCTACTCTTTCGTACTACATCAAGGAACAGGAAATGCAACACGAACAAACCAACTAGCCGTTCAGTGGAGAAAAGCCGATAGCCCCTATACTTTGGAAGGTTTTTGGGAAGCATCAGGGCTCACCGAGCAGCCGCTGCTCAAAATCTAGGGTGAGGATTTCTGTAAGCCAGATGAGCAACTCTGCCACTTCATCGGAAGTCTTATCTGCTGTCCACCCTGTCTCTTCCAGTGTTCTAAGCACCAGGTTAGCTACATGCTGGGCAAATCGCTCTGCATATGTTTCTGCGAATGACTCTGGAATCACCATATCTACCGAAGTTAGCAAGCGATTATACAGGCGGAATGCCTGAAGATACAGGCGTTCATTGCCTTGCTGCTTAGCTCTCAAGTAGATCTCCCTTAGCTTTGCTAAGGTGGCCTGTTTCACCTCTGCCCGTGAACCATCGAGTGCGTACTCCAAGCGGTTTAGGTTTTCATATATTTGCTCCACAATCTCGTCGGGTTTTGGCATTTCCATGACAGTGCCTCCCTGCTCTGCATAGGCTAACGTAAAATCATGCTTCCCCTATATATTTACAGCGTTCTCGGAGACTCTCCTGCCTATAGCCTTCTGCAGTATGGGAAAAAGGCGAAAGAAAGGGGCATCAGCTCTTATCCTGCACTGAGTTTTCTTCTTGCTCTGCTCCAATAGTAGGGCGGCCATTTAGAAAGAAGCGATCCATTTCCTCCAACAGATCATGGAGCAACTGCAGCTGTTCCTGTTTGAGACGGATGATGCGATTGACCTTTTCGCTGAGCTGGGCAGCCTTGGTGCGGATGGCCAGCTCACGATATTCGTATTGCAGAAGCAGGGTTTCTATCTCGATGAGCTTTGTGGTGATCCTGTCATGCATGGGGACACCTCCAAACTAGCATTTACACCTAACCTTGCGATCAGTGTATGCTGCCGGTCCAAGGAGGGCTACGCTATCTGCAGGGAGGGGATGGGCGGTGCAGGAATTTCGTCATCTCGATAAAGGCTGTACAGTCTTCGCCTTCTCGGCGTATTCCGTTACGAATACCATCGACAAGGGAGGCGACCAGCAGAAGATCGAGGCTTCCGGTTGCTTCTTGTTGGCTAAGGCGAGGATGGGCTTTGATACGTGTGTCGCAATAGCATTTACCCCGGACACCCATGCCAATGGTGATCTCTTGAGGTGCTATTCGAAATGTAGCCTGTAGGGGATGGGGCTCAAGGTGGCGGTAGGAAAAATAGATCAGGTAACGGCCAGCTTCAGTTAGGGCTACTTTGTAGCTGGTTGTGTCACATACGTCTAGTCCCACTTTGCCGAAGACATCACTCAGTACTAGCCGCGGGATGGTGAGATACCGTTCATTGAGAGGAATGAGCAGTTTTATGTCATCTAGCTGATCCAGCGATGCATCGTTGGCCATGGATTTTCCCTCATTTGCACTTTTCTCGGCCTACCGACCCAAACAAGTTTTACCCGATTACCCGTGATTTCAAACAGCTTATTTCTCGATTATCTAGCCGCCCAGCGCGCATACTAACGGTGAGGGGGTGTTAACCTGTATCTGGTTATAATTGGATGTGGGAAGGTTGGTAGTGCGGTCGCTAATCTGTTCTCCCAGGGTAAGCATAACATAGTTGTCGTTGATAAGGATTCGTCTGCCTTTAGGCTTTTGGGAAATACCTTTAACGGGATTACACTCTTGGGTAATGGCATAGATGTGGATGTGCAGAAGAAAGCCGGTGTAGATAAAGCCGATGCCTTCGTGGCTGTAAGCGGCAACGATGCCACGAATCTCATGGCAGCCCAGGTGGCCCGGCGAGTCTACCATGTACCAAAGGTGGTGGCCCGGGTGTCAGATAGTGACAATGAGACACTATATAGATACTTTGGTATTGAGACCATCGCCCCTACCCTTTGGGAAGCTGCTGAGATACAGAACTTGGTTTGTAGTAACTTAATACATCGCTATCTTCTAGTTGAGTCGGCGGGGCTGGAGATTGTTCGGGTCAAGATCAAGCCTGGGGCCGCAGGTAAGGGTGTAAAAGAAGTATCAGTGCCAGGCCAGCTTGCAGTTAGTCTACTCTTTAGGGGCCACCAAGCATTCATACCCACGGAGGACACAGTTCTTGAAAAGAGCGATGAAGTGGTTGTGGTTCTATACTCAAACCATTTACACAGATATGGCAAGTGGCTAGAGATCTAGGGAGTGTCTGAGCATGCACATAGCCATCGCGGGTGGAGGCAAGGTAGGATACTATCTAGCCAAGACTCTTATGGATAACCATCGCATTACCCTTATCGAAAAGGATGAGGCTCTATGTGGTAGGTTGGCAGAAGATCTCGGCATCACCGTGGTGGCTGGCGACGTACTCAAACTACAGGTGCTGGAAGACGCCAGAATTTCCCGATGTGATGTTTTTGTGGCTGCCACTGGCAACGATGAGGTGAATCTGATCTCCAGCCAGATTGTCAAGCACCACTTTCAGATAGCCAAAGTAATCGCTAGAGTCAATAATCCCCGGAATGAACAAGTTTTCAAGGTTATGGACATACCCTTGACAGTTAGCAGCACCACCGTCATCACTCGTCTTATTGAACAAGAGGTCTCCATAGAAGACATTCGCACTTTACTTACCTTTGAAAGGGGCAACTTAGCTGTAATCGAAATCGATCTGGCGGCCGATGCACCGGCGGTTGGTAAGACTGTTGCGACCATTGCTCCGAACCTGCCTAGGGAATGCATATTGATGGCAGTGGTGAGAGAGCCAGAAATAATCATTCCCCGGGGTGACACTATGCTCAGCGTAGAAGATCGGGTGTTGGCCATTACTACACTAGATACTATTGCTTTACTCAAGACTGCTCTGACGGGCCACTGAATCATACTACGTACTGGAAACTGAGTAGGGGGCACCAAGTGATAAGCCATGAGAATCGCCGCATTCTAGCACACCTGGGAATGCTCGTATTAGGGATTGGAGTGCTGACCCTTACACCGCTCTTAGCCGGTCTGCTAATGCCTTTGCACTGGGAAGACGCTTTGCCTTTCTTAGTTACCGGATTAGGTAGTATTGTTGCTGGTTGGAGTCTTTGGCAAGGTTACCGGCTGGAAGCAAACGGGAGTCTTTCTCCACGGGAAGCTGCTGTCATCATGAGTGTTGGCTGGCTTTTGGCTACCGTAGTGGGGGGCTTGCCTTTTCTCATAGGCAAGCAGCTGGTGATTGTGGACAGTCTCTACGAGGCGATTAGTGGCTGGACGGGTACAGGGCTTTCGATGTTTCCCACAACGGAGCCGGTCCCACCCATCTATCTTTTCTGGCGAAGTATCATGTCGTATCTCGGGGGTGCCGGTTTTGCTGTGTTGATGCTTTCCGCTGTCATTGGTCCCCAGGGCATTGGTCTATATCAAGCTGAGGCCCGCAGCGATCATCTGGTTCCCAGCATTTTGGATACTGCTCGCCTCTTCATGAAAATGTACGGCCTGTATCTTGTGGTAGGTACCATCCTATATCAGTTGGTAGGCCTTAGCCTGTTTGATGCCGTAAATCATGCTATGACAGCTCTATCTGCTGCAGGATTCTCCACCCACACTCAGGGCATTGCCTTCTTCAAAAGTTTGCCAGTGGAATTGGTTACAATAATCTTGATGCTGCTGGGCTCGAGCAATTTCTCTCTTCACTATCTGTTTTACACAAAGCGTGATTGGCGGGTGCTAAAGGATAGTGAAGTGTACGCTCTGGCAGTAGTTCTAGGTTTGCTTATTCCCCTTGCCTACATAGGAATTGGCTCTTTGTATGGTGATATACCGCGGGCTTGGCGGATAGCGACCTTTCAGGCAATCTCAGCTAGTACTACCACGGGCTTTGGTACAGCGGATCTATCCAAGTGGCCGGACATATCTTTGTTTGCGCTGACACTTCTAATGATCACTGGCGGGGGTACCGGTGGCACCGCAGGTGGCATTAAGCTTTCCCGCATCGCTGCTCTTTGGCAGGCAGCTGTCTGGACAGTGCGGCATCGGATATACGGGCAAAGGGTGATTGTGCGCCATACAGTCTATCGGCAAGGTGAACTCAAATCCATCTCCGATAGAGAACTATTGGAGGCCGCAGTTATTGTCTTCTTGTACGTGGTGACGTTTCTTTCTGGTACAGTCATATTCATGATTCACGGTGTTCCATTGGCCTGGGCAGGGTTGGAGTTTGCCACAGCCCTTAGCACAGTAGGGCTGTCTGTTGGTATAACAGGTCCTTCTATGCCTCTTGCCTTAAAAATTACCCAGATGCTAGGTATGTGGTTGGGTAGATTGGAGTTTATCGCGGTGATGGTAGCCTTGAGTCTACCGCGGCATATCTGATTGCAGATTGCACACAAGCTTGGAGATTGGTATGGAAATCTATAGGTGGAGTTTAAATATACGACAATGGATGGTCCCAATCAAGGTTCTGAAAGGATGAATATACATAATGGGGAATTATGGGAAAGGTTTGAGAATTATATTCTAGTCAGTTCGACATGGACAACCCCTGCCAGCAAGTATAATTATACTGCTACCATCAGGCGGATATGACAAAAAGAGGGAAGCCCATGGGTAAAAAGCGTGCAGGGTTCAGGAAGTTTAGCAACCGAGGATTGGCTAAGCTGGCTTGCCGTCTTGTGGCTCACTTGTGGAGATTAGCATCGCCTCTGCTTAATGGTGGAGTATTGCTCTTGATGATTCTTGCCTACCTTTTGGGTCGTGCCCCTTTGGTGCCAGGAGTACACCCCTTTGGTATGGCTCTCCTTGCGGTGGTGCTGGCTACCGGTGAGCCGATAGAGGGGCTGGTAGTATTATTTTGCGCTACCCATGGGATGGCTACTCGACTGCCCGGAGCGGTATCTCAATATTGGCTGCTCATAGGTTTTGTCACCTGGTGTTTGGCAGGTTTGTCTTTACCCCGCAAAGTCCAGCTGACTCCCAACACTTTGCTTGCTGCCACCGGGGTCTTGGTGGCCGGTGCACTGCTTGTAGTGTCTCCTTGGCTAGTACCGGAGTTTATTATTTGGGTGCCGACAGTTGCCAGTATCTGGGCTTTGGGTAATCTTCTCATGCCTATAGCTGGAATCAGCAAAAGACGCCCTAATAGTTCGTTGACATCCGGTGAGTTAGTAGCTTTGAGTCTGATTCTTGTNGGCGTNTTGCTGGGGCTAACAGATACTTATGCTGGAGATTTCCATTTGCAGGAANTGGTGGCAATCGTGGTATTGATGATCACTGCCTATGTGGGTGGGTTTGCGGCGGCCGTTGTCGGTGGTGTGGCCCTAGGGTTCTTGACGGCACTAACCAGCGGTAACCAGGCTTTGGTGGGCATGTACGGGGTTTTCGGATTGCTAGTAGGTGTAGGGGCGGGGTACAAGAAACTAGGTATTACTTTTGCCTTTGTCATGGCCAATCTGGCTTTGGCGTTTTTTATCGGAGAATCGTCAGAGCTCTTTTCTAGATGGGCCTTGGGGGCGGTGGGAGTCATTCTCTTTGCATCCATTCATAGCAGATTTCTGCGAAGGTTGGCTCGCCTGATTCCCCGAACAGAGGAACACCGACAGCATCAGGCTTTGACCAACCGGCGGCTCAGGGAGATGCTCAACCAAAGACTAGATGACTTTGCACGGGTCTTTGAGGAGCTATCAGCGACCTTCAACCAGATTCCCCGCAGACCGGAAATCCCCGATCGCGGCTATGATCAGTTCCTAATGTTGCTAACCCAAAAAGCTTGCAGCGATTGCACTGGCTTTCGAATTTGCTGGGAGGAAAGNTTTCACCAGACCTACTGGGATATGGTGGAGCTGGTGGCCATAGCTGAGAAGAACACTCGCATCGGGTTTCCCGACTTGCCTGNCGAGATAGTCAAGTACTGCATGCAACCCTATCAGCTTACTACTAGCATCAATACCATCATGGAGATGCTTCGTTTAGAAAATACCTGGCAGAGATATTTACAGGAAAGCCAGGAGATCGTATCTAACCAGTTGGAGGGTCTCTCCCACATTATGCGGTCTTTTGCCTCCCAGATGGAGATGGAGGTAGAATTCGACGAAGAGTGGGAGCTGCGGCTAAGGGCAGTATTAGCTCGACAGCATATTCCCATTGATTCTTTGCGGGTACTTCGGACCGCTGGTGGCAAGCCAGAGATCCATATCCGCATGGAGCATTGCGGTGGAGTGTATGCCTGTCGGGAGAAGGTAGCTGCTTTGGTTTCCCGCACTTTAGGGCAAGAGTATTCGGTTTGGACCAAGGAATGCACTGATATAGTACCTCGGGCCCGCTGTCAGTTTGTGTTACTCCCAGATCGGGCCTTTAATGTCCAAATAGAAGCGGTGAAGGTTGCCAAAGATGGCAGCCTGATATCCGGAGATACTCACTCGGAAGTATGGCTAAAAGGTGGCAAACTAGCGGTAGTCATCAGTGATGGCATGGGGCATGGGCCTCGGGCTGCATTGGAAAGTACAGCCACCATAGCTATGCTTAAGCAGNTGATGCAAGCCGGGTTTGACCGTGAATTCGCTGTGCGTACCGTTAATTCGATTCTGCTTTTGCGATCGTCAGATGAGATCTTTGCTACTGTTGATTTGGCTATTATGGATCTTTATACAGGCGAGGTAGAGTTTATTAAGATCGGAGCACCGCCAAGTTTCCTGATCAGAGGTAGCGGTACAGAAGTAATTCGCTCCAATACACTGCCCATTGGCATTTTAAATAGCGTAGAAATGGAGCCGCAAATGCGTATCTGGCGTCATGGCGATATTCTCTTGATGATGACCGACGGAATTCTCAATGGTTATTCAGCTTTGACTGAGGAATGGATCAACCGGATTGTCCAGCGGGTACCTGACCGCGATCTGAAGACCATTGCCAACTTGGTACTGGAAGATGCAAGGGCTGCCGCAGGCGGGGAAATAAGAGACGATATGACTATAGTAGCGATACTTATCTATAGGCGCACCAGTGGTACCGATATACTAGAAACAGGTGTGAAGGAAATTCCCATCTATCATCGACAGTTGGCCTAAGGACCCGCCTTGTCTACCTTAGATGGGCAGGAAACCACTTAGCGATGGGGAATAATAGTAATCAAGCAGGAGATGATAGAATAACTGCCAAGATTGTCATAGGTGCTTCTAGAGCTTGTACCAGNCCGATGGCATCAGTGGTAAGTTGCTAGGGCAATTGTGACCGTGGCAGGTTGGTGAAAAAGGCATGGATAAGGAGCTTTTCGCTGTTTCTGAGTTTGATATTCTTCCCAGTGTGCTAAAGACCATAAGACGATATGATATGTTAAGGCCGGGGGAAGGTGTAGTTGTGGGCGTCTCGGGTGGTATTGACTCGATGGCGCTTTTGCATGTTCTTTGGCGTTTGCAGGAACCATGTCAACTGAACTTACATATTGCCCATCTCAACCATAGTATCCGGGGTGAAGCAGCCGATGGCGATGCTGGTTTTGTGGAGAAGATTGGTCGCGACCTCGGCATCCCTGCCTATATCGAGCAAGTGGACATACCTGCCCAGGCAGAGCGATTGGGGTTGACAGAAGAAGAGGCCGGACGGAAGGCCCGCTATGGTCTATATGAGCGCATAGCGGACCAAGTGGGTGCTACCCGCATCGCTGTAGGGCACCACGGTGATGATCAGGCTGAGACGGTGGTAATGAACCTGGTTCGTGGTGCGGGCTTACGGGGATTGGCAGGTATGCCACCGCTGAGAGGTAGAGTGATCCGGCCTCTTTTTGAGTTGCAAAAGTGGCAGTTAGAGGCATACTGCCGGGAGCAGCAAATACCGTGGCGCGAGGATGCCACGAACCTGAGTATAGCATATCGGCGTAATTATATCCGCTGGGAGATTATGCCCCGCTTGGCGCAGCTCAATCCCGGGGTACTCTCCCGTATAATGCATACCGCTTCTACCTTGAGGGAGGACTGGCAGCTGCTGGAATCCCTGGCCCAAGAGCAGTACCAGCGTGCCCTTGTAGAAAGTACTCCGCAAAGAGTCTCCCTATGTTTGTCTAGGCTTGTAGGTTTGCCGGTTGCTTTGCGCAAGCGGGTTGTTGATTTCGCTTACCAAGAGATAAGCGGTTATGGTGCTAGCTTGCCCGGTGCTAGCTTGGAGCAAATGGAGCAACTCATCGCGGGAGAGGCAGGCGGCAAGGGCCTGACTTTGCCGGAGGCCATTGAAGTATCGTTGATAGATAATGTTTTNATTTTCTCCCCGAGGGTAAAAATCCACCGAGGGGAGGGTTGGTCTCCTCGACCGCTANCTCTAGGCTCCAGTACAATAATCGAAGAATTGAATGTAACCATCTATACAGAGATCTTGACAACAGTATTGGCTTGGTGGGAAGATGCAACCGTACTGCAACCTAGAGATGCCTGGCGGCAAGAGGGGACTTGGTGGGTCGATATGGATTATGGCTCAGTAGAAATGCCCCTTTTGGTGCGAAGTCGTCAACCTGGCGATCGATTGCAGCCCCTNGGTATGGAGGGATCAAAGAAGCTGCAGGATTTGTTTGTCGATGAAAAAATCCCCAAACACCTCAGAGACAAGGTGCCTTGTATCGTCGACGGTCAAGGGATCGTTGCAGTGGTCGGGCTGCACCAGGCACACCGCACTCGTGTGACAGAGGCAACGCAACGAGTATTGCGGGTTACGGTTCAANGATGTACCTAAGAACCGNATTTCTTAGAAANGATTGGGCTGAAAACGGAGGTTGATCGAGGTCATGGAAGGGCCTCCACATGGTTGTCATGGTTATGGGCCTATGGTATAATAATATGCTGTGGAGGGGTGGGCTTTCCCGCCTTTTCAGATTATGCAGACTGCTCGGTTGATTAAGGCGAGGGCCGCATCAGCGGGCCCCATTTCTTTATGTTACTACGAGGGGAGGACACGATTTGAACAAATTTCTACGGGGTATCAGTTTATATCTTTTGATCGCAATAATCGCCATATCTATTGTTAGTAGTTTATATCCTAGCATGGAAACCCGGCGCGAGCTAGGTTATGGAGATTTCATCAATCAGGTCGAAAAAGGCTATGTAGAGTCTGCCCAGATGATTGGTGAGCAAAGAATAGAAGGTACCCTAAAGGACGGCAGCAGGTTTGCGACCATCGTACCTATGGGGAAGATGCCGGACTTGGCAGATCTCTTGATGGATCACAATGTAGATCTAAGGGCGGAGACTACCCCACCGACACCCTGGTGGCTTGCCCTACTGCCCAACATCATTACTTTGGTCGTGTTTGTAGGTATCTGGATGTTCATCCTCAACCAGATGCAGGGTGGCAATAACCGGGCTATGTCTTTTGGCAAAAGCCGAGCTAAACTGCATACTGAAGATAAGATAAAGGTCCGATTTTCCGATGTAGCCGGACTGGATGAAGCTAAACAGGAACTGGTGGAAATCGTAGAATTTTTGAAGCATCCTAAGAAGTTCCAGGATGTAGGTGCCGAGGTTCCTAAAGGTGTCCTGCTGGTGGGCCCTCCCGGCACCGGTAAGACTCTTCTGGCTAGGGCTGTGGCTGGGGAGTCCGGTGTGCCTTTCTTTAGTATCAGCGGTTCCGATTTCGTTGAGATGTTTGTGGGGGTCGGGGCCTCCCGAGTTCGGGATATGTTTGATACAGCAAAGAAAAATGCGCCCTGTATCGTCTTCGTCGATGAACTCGATGCTGTTGGCCGTCATCGAGGGGCTGGGTTGGGCGGAGGCCATGATGAAAGAGAACAGACTCTCAACCAGCTGTTGGTAGAGATGGACGGGTTTGAGCCTAATTCGGGTATAATCGTTATGGCAGCTACCAACCGACCGGATGTACTGGATCCGGCGCTTCTGCGGCCCGGACGATTTGACCGCAAGATTGTGGTTGATCGACCTGATGTGATTGGTCGAGAGGAGATCCTCAAGGTCCACAGCCGTAACAAGCCTTTGGCGGAGGATGTGGATTTAAGGGTACTAGCTCGCCGCACTCCTGGGTTTAGTGGTGCCGATCTGGAGAACGTCATGAATGAGGCAGCTATCTTGACTGCCCGAGCCAATCGCCGGAGGATATTGATGGCTGATTGTGAAGAGGCTATTGACCGGATCATCATGGGACCGGAGCGCAGCCGTCGGGTCCTTACGGAGCGGGATAAGAGGGTGTTTGCTTACCATGAGGCAGGTCATGCAGTGGTAGCGAACTATTTACCCCATTCTGATCCGGTGCATAAGGTGAGTGTTGTCGGCAGAGGTATGGCTGGTGGATACACAATGACCTTGCCTACAGAAGATCGCTATGTAGTCACGAAGTCGGAGCTAATGGATGAATTGGTCCATCTGCTCGGGGGAAGAGCCGCGGAGGAACTGGCCTTCAACGAAGTTAGTACCGGTGCCCAAAATGATTTGGAGAGGGCCACCAAACGGGCTCGCCAGATGGTGACGGAGTGGGGCATGAGCGAGGAGCTGGGCCCACTGACCTTTGGTCGACAGCATGAGGAGCAGATTTTCTTGGGGCGGGATATTTCCCGAGAGCGCAACTACAGTGAGGAAGTTGCTGCAGCTATAGACAAAGAAGTGCGCCGATTTGTTGAGGAAGCCTATGAACGAGCCAAGGACATCCTCAGCACCCATAGCAATAAGTTGGAAGATGTAGTAGAGGCGCTACTTGAACATGAAACCTTGGACCGGGATGACTTCCGAGAGCTTATGGGTGATGAGTACCGTCCCTATGCGGTGGACGATGATCGGGTGACTACCGGAACGACCCGAGACAAAGAGCATGAGAAGCAGGTAGCAGCAGTACGTACCACCGATAAACAAGAGTCCAACAAGCAGCGCGGCGAAGGTTCCTTTGACAGGAAACAGGCTAAACCTTTGCCTTCTCTCGAGTAATGTATCTAAAAGGGATGACGCCAGAGGAGTCAAGCTTGCTCCTTTGGCGTTTTCTGTCTGTTTGGGAGGATATGGGGCCTCTGGCGTATAAGTAGTAAATGTTATGCTTGGGGAGCTGCCACAAAGGATTAACGTACGCGGTTATAGGGGAAGATATAACATACTCCAGTAGATCGGAGCCGGGGAGGTTATTGATTAGTGGACAGGCTGATATTCAAGAACATGGCCTTTTATGGCTACCACGGAGTGTTTGCTGCAGAAAAGGAAGTAGGACAGAAGATCGAGGTAGATCTCGAGCTGCACGGTGATTTTGAAGCAGCAGCCCGGACCGATGATGTCGAGTTGGGAATCAATTACGTAGATGTATACACTATTGTCAAGGACGTAGTGGAGGAGCGGGAGTTCAATCTTCTAGAAGGTATGGCTGTGGCCATTGCCCAAGAAATACTGGATGTTTACGATGTAGAGCAGGTAGTAGTGCGAGTACGTAATCCCCATGCGCCTATTGGTGGTCTACTGGANTATATCGAAGCGGAAATCGTNAAGTCTCGATAAGTAAAAGAGGCGCCCCAGCCCCTGAGTTTCCGGGGTGGAGCACCTCTTTTACTTAGTTAGGGCCTAGAACCCTTCTGGTCGATTACCGATCTCAACGGGGATGAGGGTTGTGCTGTTTTGTCGCATAACGACAAACATGACAGTCTCTCCTGGTTGTAGCTCCTGAACAGCCTGGGAGAAGTCCTCCGCTTTGGTGATAGTCTTGTCCCCGACCTTGCGTATGATGTCATATGTCTGGAGGCCAGCCTTGGCCGCCGGACTGTCTGGGATGACTTCCACGATGATCACACCATTCGTATCCCTCAGACGGAAATACCGGGCTACTTCCGGACTGATCTCATTAAAGTAGACCCCTACCCAAGGTTTGATGGTCTCCTCACGGGCAATTCTCCCGTTTTCGATAAGCTCAGTGACAACATCTTTGGCGGTATTGATGGGTATGGCAAATCCTATGCCTTGTGCCGCGGCATTGACCGCGGTGTTAATGCCGATAACTTCACCTTCGATATTAATCAATGGACCGCCACTATTGCCGGGGTTGATCGCGGCATCAGTTTGCATTAGGTTTTCGTATACTTTGTATTGACGCTTTTCGGTATCGGGTATTGTAATTTGCCTACCCTTAGCGCTCAATACACCGACAGTAACAGTGTGTTCCAGCTGTTCTCCGTAGGGATTGCCGATGGCGACGACCCATTCTCCCGGCCGACTTGTATCGGAGTCACCCANTTTGGCAACGGGTAGTTTAGCCAACTCCTTTGGTCTATCGATCTGGAGGACGGCCAAGTCCAGCTTATAATCGGCACCCAAAAGTTTAGCGTCAACCTCGCCTGAGTACTCCGGAGTCGTTATCCTGACCTTAATCTCTTGATCTTCCCCTAGATCTCCCACTACATGCTGGTTTGTGAGAACATAACCTTTTTCATCGATGATAAACCCAGTACCAGCCGAACGGGGTATTGAATCCCCTGGAGTCAGTGGAAATGGGAAGAAATCACCAAAGAACTGCCGGAAAAACGGATCACTGGCAAAAGGATTCGCTGAGCGCTCTACNGGTGGCCACTCAACTGAGATGAACACTACCGCTGGACTCACGGTTTCGGATATATCGGCTATCAGATAAGGATTCATCCCCGGTAGCAAGCGATTGGGGGATGTTACCGATGCATCGGAAGCATTAGTTGACTCAGTTGCTAGGGGCTCGGCCGACGTAGAGCTCTGCAATCCCGTTGAGGTAGCTACTAATCCACCTAAGAGAAAGGCTGCCATAGCTACTACTATGATACTTAGGGTACGGCGTTTTCGCATCATTCGTTCACACTCCTTGAAAAGAGTAATGTCTNGCGTAACCGGCTCNCCAGACATAATTATACCCAAAGAAAAACATGCTGTAAACGATTTATGTCAACCAAAATTGAAGAGGCGGTTGACATTNGTATCTGGNGAAGNATATGCTAGTGCCTGGAATGGAGGCGATGTTGAATAATGCAGGAGCAAGTGTTGACCATGTTGGCCGAGGCCGGTGAAGAAGGGCGCCGATACCTATCCGGTGGATACATAGCGAAGGAGCTTGGTATTACCAGGGCCGCTGTATGGAAGTACATCGAAGCCATTCGGGCAGATGGTGGCATCGTACGGGCAGCACCCAGGCTGGGCTATCACCTCGTTAACCTTGACGATCTTCTCCAGGCCGGTGCTGTGTCGGTCGCTACCTCCGTAGTGGGTCAATCCTACACGTACCTACCTCGTGTTGATTCTACAAACTCGGAGGCGAAAAGACGAGTCCGTGCCGGATGTCCGGAAGGGCTGGTAGTGGTAGCGGATAACCAGAAAGCCGGCAGAGGCCGAATGGGCCGCGGTTGGCTTTCGGTACCGGGTAAAGGCCTGTATTTCTCTGTAGTTTTGTTCCCAAAACACTTACCGATGAATAAGGTGGCTCTTTTGACCCCACTGACCGCGGTGGCGGTATGTAGAGCCATCATAGACATGACTGGTCTGCCGGTAGCTCTTAAGTGGCCCAACGATCTTTTCCTAAAGGGACAGAAAGTCGGGGGGATATTACTGGAAGCTGGGGGAGAGGCAGATAGTGTTAAGTACGCCATTATTGGTATTGGAATCAATGTTAACTTGACCCAAGACGACATTCCCTCGGACTTAGCGCAGATAGCTACTTCTCTTTACTTGTCTGGTGGGTCCAAGGTGGCTCGGCGGAAGCTCTTACAGAAGGTTCTATCCAGTCTGGACACCTATTATGTGCAGTCTGTCAACGAAGGCCCCGAGTCTTTCTTAAGTGAGTATCGGCGCTTATGCCTCACTTTGGGAAGGCCCATCAAGTTCGTCTGGCAAAATCACACCTGGTCAGGGGTGGCTCAAGGAATTAATGATGACGGAGGTCTTATAGTCAAGTTGGATAATCAGGAAACTCTAGTTTTGAGGTCAGGTGATGTCCATTGTCTTTGAGCAAATCTCAACAGATGGTCAGGATTGCCCTATTTACTACTCTTACCGCTACCGGAGCCTATGTCGTATTGCCTTTGCCTTTTACTCCGGTGCCTTTTACCCTACAGCTGTTTTTCACACTGCTTTCCGGTTTGATGCTGGGACCGAAAAATGGAGCTTTGAGCCAGATCGTGTACTTGGCCCTAGGTATTGTGGGGGTGCCGGTTTTTGCTGGAGGCAATGCCGGGGTTGGAGCATTGGTAGGTCCTACCGGTGGATATTTGGTCGGGTTTGTGCTAGCCGCGGGGGTGGTGGGCTATCTTGATATGCGATTGGCGAGCTGGGGAGATTCGGCGATCCGGCGAGGTGTCATTATCGGGACCGTCGGCCTAGGTATTATCCATGGGTTTGGTGCATGGTGGTTAGCACGGGCTACCAGAATCAGCCTGGCCAAGGCATTTGCTTTGGGTTGTGCTCCTTATATCATACCTGATTCTATCAAGTGCGTTGCCGCGCTTATGGCGGCAGCCGCCCTAAAGAGAATGGTGCCTGGTTATGCTGGGCAAGTAAAGTATGCTGAACCGCGTGGCACCTCTGCGCCCAGGCAAAGGTGACTTTTGGCTTGTGGGCATCGGATATCCATAGCCTTCCTCGGACAGATTAGAAGCGACGGGATAATATCGTGATTAGGCTATCTATTTGCAGGGAGGAGATGGAATGTCACAAAAGGAGAAGGAAATCAAACGCCTTGCCGATGAATACAGCTATGCTCCCCTAGATGTNGAAGATGGCGTACAACTGCCCAACATGATGGGTTGGATAGGCGGGATTGACTTTAAGATGCATAGAGCTAAGATTCTGGAGGAAATAGCTGCTGAGCTCGGGACAGATGGCGGGAGGATGCCGGGCAAGGGAAAACTCTAAAATATTCGTCGTTTACGCCCTGACTGAAGGCTAACAGTCAGGGTTTCTCTTTCACACCGCAGTTAGCAGGATTTAAGCTANTAGTAAAGAAAGTGTAATTGCACCCTTTTGTGAGGGCAGTGCAGAGAATCATAAAGGCAGTTGCATAGAGACGAGAGGAGAGAGAGTTAGTGAAGCGAAATCTGATTTTGTCCTTAGTCCTAGTATTAGTGTTGAGCTTAGGAGTAGCNGCAGNAGCTGCTCCCAAGTCGGTTATGGTAACAGACGTTGGCGGCTTAGGGGATCAGTCCTTTAACGATGCGGCGTGGAGAGGCCTAAATAGGGCCAAGGAGGAACTAGGTGTAGATATCGCTGTTGTAGAATCGAGCATGATGACGGATTACGAGCCCAATCTATCGAATTTGGCAGAATCCGGTGCTGATCTGATCTGGGCGGTAGGCTTTCTTATGACTGATGCCGTAGAAAACGTTGCTTCCTTGTATCCTAACACCAAGTTTGGTCTGATAGATGCTGTTGTCGATGAACCCAACGTTCTATCTTTTACATTTAAGGACCATGAAGCTTCTTATCTAGCCGGTGTTTTTGCTGCTATGTGGACGGAGACAGGCAAGATCGGTTTTATCGGAGGTATGGATGTACCGGTCATCGAGCGTTTCGAGTCTGGTTTTAGGGCCGGAGTTAAGGCGACTAAGCCTGACGCCGAGATACTCATTGGTTACGCAGGTAACTTTAACGACCCTGGCAAGGGCAAAGAGCTGGCTTTGACTCAGTACAACCAGGGAGCAGATATTATCTACCATGCTGCCGGTGCNACAGGACTTGGGCTAATTGAAGCTGCTAAGGAAACTGGCAAATGGGCCATCGGTGTTGACTCAGACCAGACTGTGCTGGATCCGGAGCACGTAGTGGCCAGTATGCTGAAGCGAGTAGATAATGCAGTATTTTATGGCGTGGAAGCNCTGGTAAACGATGAGTTTGTAGCTACCCATTTGGAACTGGGCCTAGCCGAGGGTGGCGTAGGTCTGGCGTATTCTAAGGGAATCGAAATTCCCGAGTCCATTCTGACAGCTGTTGAAGCGGCCAATGAAGATATTGTTAGTGGCAAGATCGAGGTTCCAGGTACTAGGGCCGAGCTTTAAGGACAGCTGATATCATGTTATAACACCGGGGCCCGATGCTTTTCTTATGGGAGCATCGGGCTTTCCAGTGTTAGACGCTGATAGATAACTAGCCCTCACTGTAGATGCGAAAGCATGATGCAAGATACGGTACAGTAAGGGGGATGGGGGTAGAGGTGAGTAATGACCAAAGATAAGCTACCCATAGTGGAGTTACAGGATATAACCAAAACTTTCCCAGGAGTAGTGGCCAATGATCAGGTAGATTTCCAGATCTATCCGGGAGAGGTACATGCCCTTTTAGGTGAGAACGGGGCCGGCAAGACGACCTTGATGAATATCCTGTACGGCCTATATCCACCTGATGCCGGGAGAATCCTAGTGCATGGTAAACCAGTGACCATAGCTAATCCCAATGATGCTCTAGCTTTGGGTATAGGGATGGTGCATCAGCACTTCATGCTTGTGCCGCCGTTCACCGTGGCTGAAAACATCGTCTTGGGCTATGAACCCAAGAAGCGTGGCGGGTTCCTAGATATGGATAAGGCCATTAGGGATGTGGAAGAGCTCTCTACCAGATATGGTTTCCGGGTTGATCCCCGAGCCAAAGTACAAGATATCTCCGTGGGTATGCAACAGCGTGTGGAGATATTGAAGGCTCTCTATCGAGGAGCGGAAGTATTAATCCTCGATGAGCCCACCGCGGTTTTGACACCACAGGAGGTAGAAGAGCTGAAGGAGATAACGGATAACCTTGCCCGTCAGGGCACGGCGATCATTTTTATTACCCATAAACTCCAGGAAGTTATGGCTATGAGTCAACGGATTACAGTTATCCGGCGAGGTCGAGTGGTGGGTACTGTTCCCACTGCATCTACAAATCCGGTAGAATTGGCCCGGATGATGGTAGGTAGGGATGTAGTACTTACACTTGACAAAGAGCCAGGCAAACCAGGTCCCGTTATTTTGCGCATGGAGGATGTATGGGCGGAAGACGATCGGCGCTTGCCGGCTCTGAAGGGAGTCAGCCTGCAAGTGCGGGCCGGAGAGATAATCGGTATTGCCGGAGTCGATGGCAACGGTCAACGGGAGCTATCGGAGGTACTTCTTGGTACTCGAAAAGTCAGTAGGGGTATCATCTATCTAAAGCAGCAAGACATGACCAATTTGAACGTGAGGGCCCGGAAAGATGCCGGTTTGGGCCATATCCCCGAAGACAGGCAACGCCTCGGCATGATCATGGATTTTTCCCTGGCGGAAAACGCTATCTTGGGCAAGCATCACCGTGCTCCTTTTAAAAAAGGTGTACTTCAAGATGTGGCCGAGGTAAAGGCCTATGGTGAAGAATTGCTTGCCACCTACGACGTTAGGGCAGCAGGAGTTGAAGCCGTCGGTAGGTCGCTTTCAGGTGGTAATCAGCAAAAAGTGGTGGTAGGACGAGAGCTCGATGCTAACCCAGAGGTGCTTATTGCAGCCCAGCCCACCCGTGGGTTGGATGTGGGGGCTATTGAATTTGTCCATGGACGTTTGCTCGACCAAAGAGCCATGGGCAAAGGAATACTTCTCATATCATTCGAACTGGATGAGCTTCTGAGCTTAAGTGATCGAATCCTAGTTATATACGAAGGTCAGATAGTAGCTGAAGTAAAGCCTGAGAATGTTACTGAAGGTCAGTTAGGGCTTCTAATGACTGGNGGTAGTCTGGAGGGGGTGCAGGGACTATGACGTCGGATACCGCGCAAAAGAAGTTAGCTCCTCATTGGGAGCGGATTTGGCTTTCCTTGGTGGCAGTTGTGCTAGCCCTGCTCGTGGGAGCAGTAGTCATCATATGGTCTGGGAGAAACCCTCTCTTGGCATACTATGCTCTTTGGGACGCTTCCTTCGGGAGCTGGAGGGGATTTGGCGAGGCACTAGTCAGTATCACTCCCTTGATTTTTACCGGCTTGTCTGTAGCCTTTGCTTTTAGGACGGGGCTGTTTAATATCGGTGCCGAAGGCCAGTTCATTTTGGGTCAGATGGGAGCTGCCGTGGCGGGCTACGCACTGACCGGTTTACCAGCAGCTATTCATGTGCCTTTGGCTCTGGTGATAGGTGCTCTGACCGGGGCGATTTGGGCAGGGATCCCGGGGTTTTTGAAAGCCCGTTTAGGTGCCCACGAGGTCATCAACACCATCATGATGAACTATATAGCTTTGTACTTTACCCATTACCTGGTGGTGGGCCCTTTGAAAGGACATAGTTATCTGCCGGTGACCAAGCAGGTTTCGGATTCAGCTAAGCTATGGCGGTTTATCCCGCCTACACGGGCCAATATTGGCTGTTTCGTGGCTTTACTCATGGCTTTGGTTGTCTATTATATCCTTTGGCGCACGACTTTGGGATATGAGTGTCGGGCTGTGGGCTTTAACGCAGAAGCAGCTGAATACGCCGGTATTAATGTTTCCCGCAACCTAGTTATCTCCATGATGATTAGCGGTGCCTTGGCAGGTATGGGAGGTGCTGTTCAGGTCTTAGGAGTACAGCATCGCTTCTATGATCTGTTTGGGTTCACCGGTTACGGGTTTGACGGAATTGCTGTAGCCTTATTGGGTAACAACCATCCTTTGGGAGTAATAGCGGGGGCATCGCTTTTCGGGATACTAGCCAGAGGCTCTCAGAATATGCAGAGCATGGCCCAAGTGCCTAAGGAAGTCATCGGAATCGTACAGGCAGCAGTTGTCTTGTTTATTGCCGCTGACTACCTCATGCGGAAGCTAGTTTACTTTAGGCGTCCCCGAGCCGATCGGGCTGGCAAGACAACGGGAACTGTAAGTGGGAGGGATGGCAAGTGAATATCGGTGATTTTTTTGGCACTGCTTTGTTTAGCTCCACTTTGCGCATGGCCACCCCCTTGATCTTTGCCTCCCTGGGAGGGGTTTTCGCAGAGCGGTCCGGTATCGTAAACATAGCCCTGGAAGGCATCATGCTCGTGGGCGCGTTTGTGGGTATGGTGGTATCCTATTACACACAAAACCCATGGCTAGCAGTGCTCTTGGCGATGCTAGCCGGTGGAGCCGTCTCCTTGATACTGGCCATAAATAGCATAGCCCTCAAGGCAGATCAAGTGGTTACTGGGGTTGCCATTAATATATTCGCTTTAGGTATCACTGGGTTTATGCTAAGGCGCCTCTTTGGCCATGCCGGGCAATCACCCTCAGTAGCGAAGCTAGCAGATTGGTCCATTCCGATAATCAAGGACTTGCCTATTCTCGGACCCATTTTGGGCAAACACACACCTCCCGTATATCTAGCCTTGTTAGCAGCTGTTTTGTCCCATATAGTACTATACAAGACTCCTTTGGGCTTAAGGATCCGGGCAGTAGGAGAGCATCCTCGGGCAGCAGATACAATGGGAGTTGATGTATTTAAGATCCAGTACCTGTGTGTCTTTATCAGCGGGCTTCTCGGTGGTCTGGGCGGAGCGACTCTATCTTTAGGACTGCTCAGTTCCTTTGTGGAAAACATGACAGCAGGAAGGGGTTTTATCGCTTTAGCTGCTATGATTTTCGGCAAATGGACCCCTTTGGGTGCGCTTGTGGCATGCCTCTTTTTTGGCTATGCCGATGCCCTGCAGATGCTGGCTCAGACCCTAGGGATCGTGTTTATCCCCAGGGAATTCATCTTGATGCTGCCCTACTTATTGACTATGGCGGTTTTGGCTGGAGTCATTGGCCGTGCCGTACCGCCTGCTGCTGAGGGTAAGCCATACGAAAGGTAAGTTGGGGATAGGATGCATTGATTCGACGAAAACGGGCAATNGCTTTAGCTTTCGCTTTTGGCGCGAAGGGCAAAGCCTTTGCCCACTTTCAAAGAGCGAAAGGAGCGTCTAGATCGCTGTCATAANACCCCAAAGACTCCCACCTTTCCCACTGCCTNTCTTAGCCGGGCCAGGGACTTTGGACGAGTCCGGCCTTTGTGCNTCCAGCGTCTAAAATGTTCTTGACGGGTATCGACGGGCTATGGTATACTCAGTGTTGCTTAAACAGTCCTGAAGTTGTTTGCGGGCGTGGCGGAATTGGCAGACGCGCTAGACTTAGGATCTAGTGGGTTTTCTCCTGTGAGAGTTCGAGTCTCTCCGCCCGCACCACCTTTTGCTATGGAATATTTTGCAGTGACAAATCGGATCGAGCAATCCTTTTGCTATAATTGCAGCCTGTTGGGACCACTATAAGGTTGTGGCCCGAGTGAACAGGCTCTTTCTGTTGTCCAAAGCAGTACTTGGTGACGGGAAAATCCCCGTAATTACCAAAAACCGCAGAGCAGCAGGATTTACCGAGGTGTACTTAAACTAGACGCCGAGTCAGAGAGGGTAGATTTAATGAAGACGACTGTAGAAAGGCTGGAAGGCAACCAAGTCGCTCTGGAGGTCGAAGTAGGTCAGGAGCGAGTGGAGCAGGCTCTAGATCAGGCCTTCCGTAAGGTGGCTCAACAAGTGAGGGTGCCGGGATTCCGCCCTGGCAAGGCACCCCGCCGAGTTATTGAGATGAGGGTGGGAAAAGAGCTCCTGTACCAAGAGGCTTTAGATGACCTGATTCCCCGGGTTTATACTGAAGCGATTAGCGAAAGCGGCATCAAACCCATCGATATGCCGGAACTGGATATTCTGGAGATGGAAGACGGCAAGCCCCTACGATTTAAGGCCGTTGTTGAAGTTGAGCCAGAAGTTACCTTGGGTGAGTATAAGGGCATTGCTGCAACGAAGCAGATCGAAAGGATCACCAATGCTGATGTGGATCGCGTCCTGGAAGAAATGCGAGAGCGCAGTGCTCAGTTGGTGACAACTGACAGACAGGAGATTCAAACCGGCGACTTTGCTATCATCGACTTCACTGGATATATCGATGAACAGCCTTTCCCAGGTGGAGCGGCCCAAGGATATACTCTGGAGATAGGTGCTGGCCAGTTTATACCGGGGTTTGAGGAGCAGTTAGTTGGGTCGGAGCCCGGCGAAACGAAGCAAGTTACAGTCACGTTCCCCACTGACTATCATGCTACTGAGTTGGCCGGTAAGGAAGCTCGGTTCGACGTCAAGATTCACGAGATCAAGGAAAAAAGCTACCCAGCTCTCAACGATGATTTTGCCAAGGATCTCGGTGATTTTGAGACCCTTCTGGAACTACGGGCTGACATTCGTCAGCGACTGGAAGATGCCGCGGCCAAAGACGCGCAGAACACTTTGGAAGTAGATTTGACCCAAAAGGCTGTGGACCTGGCCCAGGTAGATATTCCTGACAAAATGGTAGAACTGCAGATAGACCACAAGATTCAACACTTGGAGAGGGATTTGCAGTATTCAGGCCTTGATAAAGAGCGTTATCTAGAGATTCTTGGTACAACAGAAGAGGAACTGAGATCCCGCATGTGGGAAGAGGCTGAAAATGAAGTCAAGACTACTCTAGTCTTGGAGGCCATTGTGGCAAAGGAAGGCATCACTGTCACAGACGAGGAGATCGATGAGCGCATCGATTCCACGGTTCAAGACAGTCCCCACGCTGATACTCTCCGTTCCTATTGGGAATCGCAAAAACGCAGCCTCCGTAATAACATGCTCTTGGAGAAGGCTGTGGCTTTACTGGTGGATAATGGTGAGATTACAGAAGTTGTGGTTGACCGACCAGAAGAGGACCCAAACGAAGATTTGGAGACGGCAGAGGAAGCCACAGAGTCGGAGGATACCCGCTAAGCCAATCTGCCACGATATGCTGAAGCAGGTATAATGGCCTCAGTGGAGAAGGGTTTATTCCGAGAGGCTTTCCACACCACTACCATATCAAAGCAATAGGATATGTGTAAAAAGGCATCATCAGGGGAACATATACCGCAGAGTAGTGGTGGCAATCGTCTGTGGGAGATACCGGTTGCACAGATTAAAGGGAAGGTGAGATCATGAGTATCCTTGTTCCCATGGTTGTAGAACAGACCAATCGAGGCGAAAGGGCCTATGATATATACTCCCGTCTACTTAAAGACAGGATTATCTTTGTCGGCGGCCCCATAGATGACCATATGGCAAATCTGATAATCGCCCAGTTGCTCTTCTTGGAATCAGAGGATCCTGAAAAGGATATTTCCTTGTATATCAACAGCCCCGGTGGGGTAGTCTATTCTGGTCTAGCCATTTACGACACCATGCAATACATCAAGCCTGATGTCTCTACAATTTGCATTGGCATGGCGGCTAGCATGGCGGCTCTACTTTTGACTGCTGGCACCAAGGGCAAGCGTTACGCACTGCCATATTCCCGGATCATGATTCATCAGCCTTGGGGTGGAACCAGAGGCCAGGCTACGGATATTGAGATTGAGGCCCGNGAAATTCTGCGCCTAAAGCGCATTGGTAATGAGATTTTGGCAAGGCATACAGGACAACCCATGGAGCGAATTGAGCGAGATACTGACCGAAACTACTATATGTCAGCCGAAGAAGCTAAAGAATATGGCCTCGTCGATGGAGTGCTCAGTGATACTAAGGACCTTCAATTGAAATAAGAGGTGATAAGATGTTCAAGTTTGGCGATGAGAAGGGTCAATTGAAGTGTTCTTTCTGTGGGAAGATCCAGGAACAGGTGCGAAAGCTCATTGCTGGCCCCGGGGTCTATATCTGCGATGAGTGTATTGAGCTATGCAATGAGATCATCGAAGAGGAGCTAACCGAAGAGCAGGATTTGGAGTTTGGTAGNATACCCAAGCCCAAGGAGATCAAGGCTACCCTTGACCAGTATGTTATTGGTCAGGAGCTTGCCAAGAGATCNCTGGCGGTGGCAGTATACAACCACTACAAACGAATAAATGCCAACTCCAAACCAGATGATGTGGAATTGCAGAAGAGTAATATCCTGATCTTGGGGCCCACCGGATGTGGCAAAACCTTATTGGCCCAGACTCTAGCCAGGATCTTGCAGGTACCCTTTGCCATCGCCGACGCAACATCTCTCACAGAAGCAGGTTATGTGGGAGAAGATGTGGAGAACATCTTGTTGAAGCTTATCCAAGCTGCAGACTACGATGTAGAGAAGGCGGAGCGGGGAATAGTCTATATCGACGAAGTCGATAAGATCGCCCGCAAGTCCGAGAATCCCTCAATTACTAGGGATGTCTCCGGTGAAGGTGTGCAACAGGCTTTACTGAAGATCCTTGAGGGAACAATTGCCAGTGTGCCTCCTCAGGGTGGGCGCAAGCATCCCCATCAGGAGTTTATCCAGATAGATACCACCAACATCTTGTTTATCTGTGGCGGAGCCTTCGATGGTTTGGAGAAGATCATCGAGAACCGCATCGGCAAGAAGACCATGGGTTTTGGTGCCGACATTCGGCCGAAGGAAGAAAAACAGATTGGAGATCTCTTACGTCAGGTGATGCCGGAAGACCTACTGAAATACGGGTTGATTCCCGAATTCATTGGTCGTTTGCCTATAGTAGTGGCCTTAGATGCTCTGGATGAAATTGCTTTAGTCCGGATCCTAAAAGAGCCCCGGAACGCTTTGGTAAAGCAGTACAAAAAGTTCTTTGACATGGAAGATGTGGAGCTGGTCTTTAACGAGGAAGCTCTTACAGCCATTGCTCGCAAAGCCATGGAACGCAAAACTGGGGCCAGGGGACTGCGGACTATCATCGAGGACATCATGCTCGATATCATGTACGAGATTCCTTCGGAAGATGATATTGTGCGATGCTTCGTTGATGCGGATGTTGTTGAGAAAAAGGTATCTCCACANCTGATACGGCGTGAGCATATCACCGAAGAAACGGCCTGATTTTCGGCCTCCAAAAATAGACTATTGACCTTGTGAACTGGCCCGGGATACTCGGGCCTTTCTGGTTAAAACCCCTTGCCCCTGCACATAATAGACAGGCGAAGATCGATGAATCCAACGGGGCAGGTGGAGTCTATGATGGGCATACTAGGGATAGTAAATCTGTTTTTCGCCATCGTCATTGGGCTGTACTTTTGGAATTTACTCCGGGGCCAACAGAGCAGCAAATCTGCTGTGGATCGTGAGTCGAGGAAGGAAATGGACAAGTTGCAGCGCCTTAAGGCCATTTCCCTCACTGAACCATTGGCAGAGAAGACGCGTCCTGCCTCATTTGATGATATTGTGGGTCAGATTGATGGCCTAAAAGCCCTGCGAGCAGCTCTATGTGGTCCCAATCCCCAGCACGTATTAGTTTACGGGCCACCGGGAGTCGGTAAGACTGCCGCCGCTCGCGTGGTCTTGGAAGAAGCTAAGGCCAATCCCCTCTCCCCCTTCAAGCCATCGGCCAAATTTATCGAAATAGATGCCACTACAGCCCGTTTCGATGATCGGGGAATTGCCGACCCTCTTATGGGTTCTGTCCATGATCCCATTTACCAAGGAGCGGGGCCCTTGGGTGTAGCTGGAATCCCCCAGCCAAAACCGGGAGCTGTTACTAAGGCCCATGGTGGCATACTCTTCATAGACGAGATTGGCGAGCTGCACCCCGTGCAAATGAATAAGCTCCTGAAGGTTTTAGAAGATAGAAAAGTATTCTTTGAGAGTGCCTACTATAGTTCTGAGGANAGTAATATCCCCCTGCATATCCACGAAATGTTCCAGAAAGGGCTGCCCGCGGATTTTCGGTTGGTTGGGGCTACCACCCGCATGCCCCAAGAGATCCCACCGGCGATTCGGTCTAGGTGTTTGGAAATTTTCTTTCGATCTCTAACCCCTGAGGAGATTGCCCAGATCGCGTCCAGTGCAACCAAGAAAATCGNATTCTCATTGCCTGAAGATGCACTGGAAGTAATNAANCAGTACGCTACCAACGGCCGAGAAGCAGTAAACATGATTCAGGTTGCTGCCGGTTTGGCAATGACCAGCAAGCGGCAGGAGATCAGCCGGAGTGATATAGAGTGGGTGGTAAACAGTGGCCAATACTCGCCTCGGCCCGACAAAAGCATTCCTTCATCTTCCCAAGTAGGGTTAGTCAACGGCTTGGCTGTTTACGGACCAAACATGGGAACGCTCATTGAAGTAGAGGCCACAGCTATTGCCGCGAAACAGGGCGAAGGCAAGCTGGTGATTACTGGTATTATGGAAGAAGAGGAAATGGGAGGTTATGGCAGGACCATGCGTCGTAAGAGCATGGCCAAAAGCTCCATGGACAATGTGCTTACCGTCTTGCGCCAGAGCCTGCATACTCAGCCGCAGGACTACGATATCCATGTCAATTTCCCCGGTTGCATACCTGTAGACGGTCCTTCAGCCGGTATAGCCATGGTAACAGCAATTTATTCTGCTATCACAAATCGCAAGGTAAGCAACACAGTGGCCATGACGGGAGAAGTGTCCATCCGTGGACTCGTCAAGCCAGTGGGAGGAGTTGCCGCCAAGCTTGAAGCGGCCCGCCTGGCCGGTGTTGAGCGGGTAATTATTCCCAAAGAAAACTGGCAGACCATGTTTGCCAATATAGAGGGTATGACAGTCTACGGTGTGGAAAGGCTTGAAGAAGTTATCGCTTTAGCCTTGCTGGAAGAGGAAAAGTGTGCACAGATATCCAAACCTGCCATTGCTAGTGGGTTGTTAAGCGCTTTTGGATAATGCTATACTAGGCTTTGGGCAACAGGCCGACCCTTTAATTCCATGGCAAGGTCCAAGGTTACCTGGGGAGCTGCTCGTGTTCAGCTCCTTTTGATTTGCTGCGCCAATCTAGCAATGCTAAGTTTGGCCAGTGGTCGGGAAGGGGAAGTATCGGTGGTAGGAGAAACGGGATGTGTAGACAATTGTATTAGTAGAACAGTTATGGCTATATATAATGGGGGTGAAACCCATGACTGAGGTTCAGAACACAACTGAAGTTGAAGAAACGGTGTTGTATCCACTTCTACCCTTGAGGGGTATGATGGTGTTCCCGTATATGATCACTCCCTTGGATGTAGGCAGGGATAGATCCATTCGCGCTCTAGAAGAGGCTATGACCCAAGAGCGTCAGTTGGTGCTGGCAGCACAGAAATCGGCGGAGCTGACAGAGCCTGAAGCTGAAGACATTTATAGCGTCGGCGTGATCGCTGAAATCAAGCAGTTGCTCAAAATGCCCGAAGGACAGATCCGCGTCCTGGTCGAGGGCCTGCATCGAGTGGAGATAGAGGAGTTTGTGGAAGATGAGTCNTGTTTCCAGGTTCGGGTAAGTTCCATGGTTGAGCCAGAAGAATTCGGTCCCGAGATNGAGGCTTTGACGAGGATGGTTAAGAACCAGTTTGAGGAGTATGTAAAACTCTCTCGGAAAGTGCCCTCAGAGATAGCAGTGGCCATTAACTCCATCGATGAAGCTGCTAGGCTAGCTGATACCATTGCAGCCCAGCTGATCATACCGGTGGAGGAAAAGCAGTACCTTTTGGAGAGTATCTCTCCTAGGCAAAGGCTGGAGCATATGGTAGTGCTGCTTACTAAGGAGATTGAGATCCTGCAGCTGGAAAAGAAGATCCAGGGCAGAGTTCGCCGACAGCTGGAGAAGAACCAGAAAGAGTACTATTTGCGGGAACAGATGCGGGCGATCCAAAAGGAACTCGGTGAAAAAGATGCCATAGCATCAGAAGTAGAAGAGTTTCGCAAGAAGCTAGATAAGGCCAAGCTGCCCAAAGCCGCCCGGGAGCAAGCCTTACATGAACTGGATCGCCTGGAGAAAATGCCGCCCATGGCCGCGGAAGCGGTTGTGGTCCGGACCTACCTTGATTGGCTGGTATCGTTGCCCTGGTCAAAGCAAACCCGAGATAGACTAGATATGGCCGCAGCAGAACAGATACTTGATGAGGATCACTATGGTCTGGACAAAGTGAAAGAGCGCATCCTCGAATTCTTGGCCGTGCGGCACCTTACGACCAAGATGAAAGGCCCTATCTTATGTCTGGTAGGTCCTCCTGGAGTAGGCAAGACTTCTTTGGCACGTTCCATCGCCAGAGCCATGGGGCGCAATTTCGTACGCTTTTCTCTAGGCGGTATCCGGGATGAGGCAGAGATTAGGGGGCATCGCCGCACTTATATCGGAGCTATGCCCGGTAAAGTGATTCAGGCTATGAAGCAAGCTGGCTCTAGAAACCCTGTGATGCTCCTTGATGAGATTGACAAGATGACCATGGACTTTCGTGGGGATCCGGCGTCGGCACTTCTGGAAGTACTAGACCCAGAACAGAACAGCGCTTTCGGCGATCATTATCTGGAGGTTACTTTCGATCTATCTAACGTCTTTTTCATTACAACAGCCAACGTAATGCATAATATACCAAGACCTCTACTCGATCGGATGGAAATCATTCAGATTCCAGGATATACCGAGGAAGAGAAGTTGGAGATAGCCAAACGCCATCTGTGGGACAAACAACTAGTAGCTAATGGCCTAAAGGACGATCAAATTGCAGTTTCAGACAATGCTATCCAGAAAGTGATTGCGGAGTATACCCGTGAATCTGGTGTGCGTAATCTAGAGCGAGAGTTGGGTTCTGTATGCCGCAAGGTAGCCAGAGAGCTGGTTTCAGGAGCAGAGCCACCTATTAGAGTAAATGTCAACTCCATCGAGACCTATCTGGGACCACCTCGTTACTTGCGCACTATGTCAGAAGGCGAGAGCAGAGTTGGAGTAGCCACAGGTTTGGCCTATACTCAGGTCGGAGGGGATATTCTAGCCATTGAGGTCAGTGTCATGCCGGGCAAGGGTAAGCTGATCATCACCGGTCAGTTGGGTGATGTAATGCGAGAATCAGCTCAAGCGAGCCTTAGCTATGTACGAGCTCGCGCTCTTGAGCTGGGGATTCCCATTGATTTTTACGAGAAACACGATATTCACATCCATGTTCCGGAAGGCGGTATACCTAAGGACGGTCCTTCCGCTGGTATCACCATCGCTACTGCTTTGGCGTCGGCTCTGACGGGCCGTCCGGTGCGGGGTGATCTCGCAATGACCGGAGAGATAACCTTGCGAGGCCGAGTTTTGCCCATCGGCGGTGTAAAGGAAAAGGTACTAGCTGCCCATCGGGCCGGTATCAAGCGGGTACTTCTGCCTAAGGAGAACGAGAAGGACCTGGAGGACATTCCTGCCAATATCCAGAGGAAGTTGGATATAGAGACTGTGGAGCACATGGATGAGGTTCTGGAAGAGGCTCTCCTGGCCCCTGTATCTTGTCTAGGGGTAACCGAGGAGAATGGAGACGATGTAGCTCCGGAAGCCATCCCTTTCTTGGCTACGGGGTTCCAGCCCAAGGGTCAGTCCTGGGTGGGTGAAACCCATGAACCTCAATAATGGTATTTTCGAATTGAGTGCGGTGAGTGCGGCCCAGTACCCAAAGAGCGATGGGTTCCTACCGGAGATAGCTTTGGTCGGTCGCTCTAACGTGGGCAAATCATCACTGCTTAATCGTTTGGCCAATCGCCGGGATCTGGCTAGGATTAGCTCCCGGCCTGGCCGCACCCAGACCATCAATTTCTATAAGTTCCCCGATTTGCGCATCGTGGATCTACCGGGTTATGGCTATGCCCAGGTCTCTAAGAGAGTACGGGAAGAATGGGGCCCTATGATCGAAACTTATCTTAGAGAAAGGCAAGCACTAAAAGGTGTGATTCATATTGTGGATCTACGCCATCGACCAACCAACGATGATAAGCTAATGAACACGTGGCTGCAAAGTTATGGTGTTCCCCATGTGGTAGTAGCGACCAAGGCCGACAAGGTCGCCAGAGGCAGGTGGTCACAATATACAAAGGTTATCAGGGAGGTACTGGGGGTTGAGCCCATAGCTTTCTCCGCCCGAACAGGGGCGGGAGAGAAAGAAGTTCTTACTGCTATGGCCAATCTTCTAGCCGGTACGGTTGAGCATCAAGAACATCAGGGAAAGAATAAGTAGCATCTACAAGCCTTGTGCAGCATACCCACCATGAGGTGGGTTTTTTCATGGCGACTTAGGCGATGATAGAATGGATAAAGCATCCCCTGTAGATTCTCTTGGCAGGGGAGTGATTCACTACTATGCTTCAGGGCATGCAAGGAGTAGAAGGCAATCTATGGTCAAGAAAAGGTACAAGAAACCGGTAAATGTGGGCGAAGTACATACGATAGATATTACCGGCCTCGGTCATGCCGGTGAGGGTGTGGGGAGGATTGAGGGATTCGCAATATTTGTGCCCGGTGCGATCCCTTCGGATCGGGTTCTTGTTCAAATAGAAGAGAACAAGAAAAACCATGGACGAGGGAAAGTCCTGGAAGTGGTGGAGCCGGCTCCCGGACGGATCACGCCGAAGTGCACGGTTGCCGATAGCTGTGGAGGTTGCCAGCTTCAGCATATGGACTATGCCGAACAGCTTAGGTGGAAACGCCAGCTAGTAGTCGATGGCTTAACCCGTATTGGGAAGTTCGTTGATCCACCGGTAAAATCGGTCTTAGGTATGTCGGAGCCCTATTACTACAGGAACAAGGCCCAATCTCCTGTCGGGAAGGTAGATGGCCGCGTTACCATGGGTTTCTATCGGAGAGGGACTCACGCTTTGGTGCCGGTAAAAAAGTGCATCAACATCCATCCTCTCTGCAACAAGGCCTTGGGGGTTATGGGTAGATTACTGGAAGAGCATGGCCTCGTACCCTATGACGAGGCAACTCACCAGGGACTGGTGCGGCATGTGATCTTCCGGGTCAGCTCAGCTAGGAGCGAACTCATGGTCATTTTGGTGACCAACGGTCCGAGCATCGCTGAAGTAGATCAGCTGGTGGATAGAATGAAGGCTGCTCTACCGGAGCTGGTTAGTGTTGCTCAGAATATCAATGAAGAGCGAACTAACGTTATCTTGGGCGACAAGACCCGCGTACTCTGGGGCAGGCCGTATCTTATCGAAGAGCTTAACGGCTTAGAGTTTGCCGTTTCCCCCCGATCATTCTTCCAGGTCAACTCAAAACAAGCAGCAGTCTTATGCCAGCAAGCTGCTTTCTATGGGCAGATCCGCCAGGGAACTCGAGCGGTGGACTGCTACTGTGGAACCGGCAGCATAGCTTTGCACTTGGCCCGGGACGGTGCAGATGTAGTGGGGATAGAAGCTGTGCCAGAAGCCATCACCGATGCTCGCTTGAATGCAGAGCTCAACGGATTGAAGTCCGTCGACTTTAGGGTGGGGCGGGTAGAAGTAGTACTCCCTGACATCTTGCAGAAGAGTGCCGTTGACGTGGCCTTTCTCGATCCACCCCGCAAAGGTTGTGAGCCGGAGGTGCTAGATGCGATAATCTCTGCCAACATACCTCGGTTAGTCTACGTAAGCTGCAATCCTAGTTCCTTAGCTCGGGATCTATCTATTCTAGCCCAAGGAGGATATTTACTTGAGACAGTACAGCCAGTCGACATGTTTCCCCATACAAGCCACGTTGAGTGTGTTGTCTTGATGTCACGGGTGGAGAAATAGGGCTATTCAAAACACTGATAAATAAAGGGTTTCCGAGGTTGGAAGATTTTCTGCCTGATGTCTGGCAGTGCCTTTCAATCTTGAAAATCCTTGTTTTTGTTTAGTGAGGAAACAGGTCGACTGTAATAAAGTGCGTGGGGTTGAGTTGACAGAATAGATAACTTCATAGGGTTGTGGAGATAGAATAGATGTGGTCTGAGTATAGGAGAAGAGCTGTGCATT
>JGI24708J26588_10000237_pt1 | contig 44508 bp, 47 predicted proteins | sample BioPla1DNA2_FD_26588 | JGI IMG/M metagenome (IMG submission 26588) | reverse complement strand
GCAGCAGTGGCTTGTGGTCATCTTCCTTTCTACCTGGTCAACGATAATTATTGATTTATTAAGGAAAGCAATCAAGAGATTAAGCTAAGCTTTTAAGGGCAAATCTGGCTTAAAATCTTGTCAAAGGAAAGATACTATGATATTATATTTTAAAGCTGGATTATGCTGATATAGTCAGGAGGATGGGAATGAGTAATGTAAATTTAATCAATATTGGGTTTGGTAATATAGTTGCGGGAAATAGAGTGATAGCCATAGTAAGTCCTGAATCTGCTCCCATAAAGAGGATTATACAGGAAGCCAGGGAAAGAGGCATGTTAATAGATGCTACATATGGCCGTAGAACCAGGGCTGTTATAATCACAGATAGTGATCATATTATCTTATCAGCCATTCAACCAGAGACGGTTTCACACCGCTTAAATACTGATGAATAATAGCAGGGTTTTATTGGGGAGGTTATATTGTGAAAAGGGGTAATTTAATTGTACTATCAGGTCCATCAGGAGTCGGAAAAGGAACTGTACTAAGAAGACTTTTAAAGGATTATAAGGATATTGAATATTCTATCTCTGCAACTACCAGACCCGGCCGGAAGGGCGAGATACATGGCAAGGATTATTTTTTCCTTTCTGAAGAGGAATTCTTTCAGATGGTAGATAATAATCAGTTTATTGAATGGGCTAAGGTCCATAATAATTATTATGGCACTCCCAGGGAATATGTGGAGAAAACCTTGCAGGATGGAAGGGATATTATCCTGGAGATAGATATTCAGGGAGCCCGGAAGGTCAGGGAGACCTATCCTGAGGCTGTCTATGTCTTTCTTTTGCCACCTTCATTCAGTGAGCTGGAAAAACGCCTGAACAAAAGAGGGACAGAAGATGAAAAAACAAAAGAACTCAGATTGAAAAATGCCCGGGAAGAATTGAAAGAACTGGTCAATTATGATTATCAAATCATAAATGAAGATCTGGAAGAAGCAGTAGAACAATTGAAGGCAATTATAGTAGCAGAAAGATGTAGAGTAAAAAAATAATTGCATTGGGGTGATAAAATAAATATGATTACTTATCCTTCTTTTGATGAACTAATGAACAAAGCTGATAGTCCTTATACTCTGGTTATATTGACAGCCCGCAGGGCGCGCCAATTGAATGAAGGCGCTTCTGAGCTGCTGGGCGAATATAAATCGAGAAAACCAGTATCTAAAAGTCTTGAAGAGATAGCCAGTGGTAAAATTAGCTACCTCCGGGATCTAAAAGAAAAGCAATAGAGCAGGAAGAAATACTGCTCTATTTTTCTATATTCTGAAAGATTCCGGCCAGGAGATTTTTTATTTTTCAAAATAAAAGGAGAATTTGAATACTTTGTATTATAATATAAGATAAATGATAAGAATGAATGAAAAAATACGGCAGGANAGGGGGAGTTTCTTATGTTCGATCCGGTAGCATTCAGACTGGGCCCGTTGGAGGTCCGCTGGTATGGCATCATTATCGGTACCGCTGTTATCCTGGGCACAATTTTATCTATTAGGGAGGCAAATAGGCAGGGGATTGATGAGGAGTTTATGATTGATCTCTATTTGTGGGTTGTTCCAGCTGCCATTATCGGTGCCAGGTTATATTTTGTCATTTTTACCTGGGATTATTATAAAAACAATTTATTAAAGATTTTTGCCTTCCGTTCCGGCGGTCTGGCAATCCATGGGGCAATATTGGGCGGATTACTGGCTGCCTATATTTTTGTGAAAAAAAGGAAAGAGTCCCTCTGGAGGATTCTGGATATTGTAGCACCATATCTGGTTTTAGGACAGGCAATAGGCAGGTGGGGAAATTTCTTTAACAGGGAAGCCCATGGAGGGGTCGTCAGTAAGGAATTCATCAGTATTTTCCCCGGTTTTATACAAAAACAGATGTACATAAATGGGCAGTATTATCATCCGGCTTTTTTATATGAATCTATCTGGGACTTTTTAATTTTCCTCTTCCTGATTTCGATAAGAAGGAAGACCTTTTTGCAAAAAGGAGACCTCTTTGTTTTCTATATTGTAGGTTATTCCATAGGCAGGTTTTTCATAGAGGGTATCAGGACAGACAGCCTGATGCTGGGATCTGTCAGGGTAGCACAAGTGCTCAGTATTTTATTGATTTTCACTGGTCTTATTATCCTGTATTTGAGACACAGGAATAAGGGAACCTGAATCACCGTTCATTTATTGACAATCCAGGCCGGAGTATGCTAAACTATTATTGTTATATTCTGTATTTTATGCTTGCAAATACAACCAATATAACAAGTTTCTATATTTTTTGTAATTTATAAAGGTGGTGCCATTTTATGGGTAGTAGATATTTGTTTACTTCAGAATCAGTTACTGAAGGACATCCAGATAAAGTTGCTGACCAGATTTCTGATGCTGTACTGGATGCCATACTGGAAAGGGATCCGGATGCCAGGGTGGCCTGTGAGACTCTGGTCACTACCGGGCTGGTATTGATTTCCGGTGAAATCTCTACAGACTGTTATGTGGATATAGCGGAAATTGCCAGGCAGACTATCAAATCTATTGGTTATACCCGGGCTAAGTATGGTTTTGATGGAGATACCTGTGCAGTATTAACAGCCATTGATGAACAGTCAGTTGATATAGCCATGGGTGTAGATGAGGCCATGGAGGTAAAGGAAGGAAAGGAGAGCGGGCAGTTAGGGGCAGGAGACCAGGGAATTATGTTTGGTTATGCCTGTAATGAGACCAGCGAATTGATGCCCATGCCGATTACCCTGGCCCACAAGCTGGCCCAGAGGCTGGCTGAAGTCAGAAAAAAGGAGATTTTACCCTATCTAAGGCCTGATGGAAAGAGCCAGGTTACTGTTGAATACGAGGATGGTAGGCCAGTGCGGGTAGATACTGTACTCATTTCCACCCAGCATCATCCTGATCTTTCACAGGAAGACTTGAAAAAGGATATAATAAAACATGTAATTGAGCCGGTTGTCCCTGAGGAATTATTAGTGGACACTAAAATACTGGTTAATCCTACCGGCCGCTTTGTAATTGGCGGACCCCAGGGAGATACAGGTTTGACAGGAAGAAAGATTATTGTTGATACATATGGCGGGGCAGCCCGTCATGGCGGCGGGGCCTTTTCAGGCAAAGACCCTACAAAAGTAGACCGTTCTGCCTCCTATGCTGCCAGATATGTTGCCAAAAATATAGTAGCAGCAGGTCTGGCGGATAGATGTGAGGTGCAACTATCCTATGCTATCGGTGTAGCCAGGCCTATCTCCATTATGGTGGATACCTTCAATACAGCCAGGGTTCCGGAAGCAAAGATTGTTGAACTGGTTGAAAAACATTTTGATCTAAGGCCTGCTGAGATAATCAAGGAGTTTGACTTAAAGCGTCCCCTCTATTTACAGGTAGCTAAATATGGTCATTTTGGCAGGGATGATCTGGATTTGCCCTGGGAAAAAACAGATAAAGCAGAAATCTTGAAGAAAGAAGCCTTTGCTTAATTAGAGTTATACCGGAGGAAATTTCCTTCGGTATTTAATTGGTGATTGTAAAAGAGGTGGAGATAGTGCCTGCAAAAAAAGGAAATCCTGGCCTGGATGCTGGTAAAGCAATCAAAGGTTTAAAAATAGCCATAGGTCTCAGCCTCCTGTTTTCAGCAATAGTTGTTCTGGCTACCTTTGATGAGGAGGCCTTTTTGAAAGCTATTAGCAGCTTAAGCCCTTTGATTATATTGGAAATATTAATTCTCTTGGCCATAAATTATATCACCGCCGGAATGGAAGTAAAAATTATGGTCAAGGCGACAGGAAACAGCCTTTCACTCAAGGAAGGGATAAAATCTTTTCTGGTCTCTTCCTTTGCTTCCAATGTAACACCGATTGCGAGTGGCGGCGGACCTTTTCAGATCTATTTCCTGCATAAGAGAGGAATCAGTCTGGGGCAGGCGACTACGGTTGTGCTGGCTAAATTTGTCCTGCGCTCCTTTTATTTTTCCTTTAGCAGTCTATTTTTCCTGCTTTTTTTTAATGATTTGATTTCTCCGGGGGCATTACCGGATAAAGTGTTTTATATCTGCATTATACTGGGTTTTTTAATTGCAGTTGGTATTATTGCCTTCTGTATTTCCCCGGATTTAATCAATTATATAATAAAAAGCCTTTTCAGATTTAAAAAGGTGAGGAATCTGGTAAGAAAAAATTACGGGCTGAAGAGATTGCTGGTCAGGGGTAGAAAGGAATTGCGGGAATTTCATCATTCCATGGAGTTACTGGCTCAACATAAAAAGAGCCTGCTCCTTGCTGCCTGCTGTACCTTCCTTTACTGGTCCTCTTTATTTTTGATTGTACCGGTAATCCTCAGGGGCCTGGGTTATGAACCCAATTTTTTTCAATCATATATCATGTTGACTATTTTTAATCTCATTATTCCCTACATGCCCACTCCTGGTGCCAGCGGGATGGCTGAACTGGGTTTTGCGTCTATCTTTGTTTCCTTTATTCCCAAAGGTATAATCGGACTGGTAACATTTTTATGGCGTTTTGCCAGCTTTTATTTAATTTTAATTATCGGTGGTTTTTTTACATTCCGTGAATTGGGATGGGAGAGGCGAAAGGAAAAGGATAATGAGTAAATATGCGAAAGTACTGGTAGATATTCCGGTAGAGGAGTTGGATCAGAGCTTTGATTACCGGGTGCCGGAAAAATGTAGAGATGTCATCAGGATTGGCCAGGCCGTAATGGTGCCTTTTGGGCCCAGAAAGGTTACTGGTTTTGTCATAGGTCTTGCTGATGAGACAGAGGTCGAAGAGAAAAAGATCAGGGAAATCAACAGGATTATCTTTACTGATACCTTTTTCGATGAAAACTTGCTGGAACTCTTCCAATGGATGGCGGTATATTACAAGGCCAAGCTGATCAATATAATCAAAACTGCTGTCCCTGCCGGTGTTGTTTCCGGCCAGCTTAAGAAAAAGACTGTTAGGATTGTAAAGCTGAATACTGAAAAAGATGAGATAGAAGAATATATTATAGAAGAGGGTAAAAAAGCCTATAAGCAGGCAGAGGTTTTGAGGATATTGTTGAAAGCAGATAAAGATTATACAGCAGCTGAGCTGGCCAGGCTGGCTGATACCTCTGCCAGTACCATTGCCAGATTGGTGGAAAAGGGTATCTTGAAATACGAGGAGATTGTCCAGGAAAGAAGACCAGTCTCGGGGGAAGATATAAAAAGGGAGGGTCCCCATGAGGCCAATCCCTGGCAGCAGGAAGTAATTGCTGCAATTAGAGAACAGCTGGATAAGGGTGTTCATAGCACCTTCCTATTACACGGGGTTACCGGGAGCGGGAAGACCGAGGTTTACCTGCAGGTGATTGACTATGCCCTGCAAAAATCTCTGGGTGCCATTGTTTTGGTGCCGGAGATTTCTTTGACTCCCATGATGGTCAGGCGTTTTTACAGCAGGTTTGGAGATCAGATTGCCATCCTGCACAGTAATCTATCTGCCGGAGAACGTTATGATGAGTGGAGGAGATTGAAAAGAGGGGAAGCCCGGATTGCCATTGGGGCCAGATCAGCAGTCTTTGCTCCGGTGAATAATCTGGGATTGATAATTATAGATGAAGAACATGAAAATACTTATAAACAGGGAGAATATCCCTATTATCATAGCAGAGAGGTAGCCTTAAAGAGGAGTAAGATTACGGGAAGCACGGTTATACTGGGTTCTGCGACCCCATCCCTGGAGTCCTATTACCTGATGAGGAAGGGTATTTTCAGGCTGTTGGAGTTACCGGAAAGGATTAAGCAGAATCCCCTCCCTCCTGTTGAACTGGTAGATATGCGGGAGGAATTGAAGAAAGGAAACACCGGTATATTCAGCTATCAGCTGCAGGAAGCGGTCAGGGCTGCCCTGGGGAGGAAAGAACAGACTCTTGTTTTTCTCAATAGACGGGGTTATGCCAATTTCCTTTTTTGCAGGGAATGTGGCCAGACTATTAAGTGCAAACATTGTGATATTACCCTGACCTATCATGCCAGTGTCGATAAATTACGCTGTCATTATTGTGATTTTACATTGAATAGGCCGGCAAACTGCCCCCATTGTGGCGGTAATTATTTACGGGAATACGGTCATGGTACGGAAAGGATAGAGGAGGAGCTGAAGGCTCTTTTCCCCGGAGCAGTTGTGGCCAGGATGGATCTGGATACAACCGGACGGAAAGGGGCCCATCAGGAGATACTGGAAAAGATGGAAAAAGGGGAGATTGATATCCTGGTGGGAACCCAGATGGTGGCCAAGGGGCATGATTACCCCAATATTGGGGTGGTCGGTGTTGTTTCTGCTGATACCATGTTGAATATACCTGATTTCCGGGCTGCAGAAAGGACCTTTCAGCTGTTGACCCAGGTGGCCGGACGTACTGGCCGGGGTGATAAAAGTGGCCGGGTTATCATCCAGACCTATAACCCGGAAAATTATAGTATTCAGGCAGCCAGAAATCATGATTACAAAAAGTTTTACCAGCAGGAGATAGAAAATAGAAAACTCTTTAAATATCCACCATTTAGCCTTCTGACGAATATAATAGTCAGGGGAGAGGTAGAACAGCAGGTCATAGAGGCTGCCATGGCCCTGGATGCCTTTTTGCAAAAATACGGGAAATTAATCCTGGAGATTCTGGGGCCGGGAGAAGCACCAATAGCTAAATTGCGGAACAATTACCGCTGGCAGCTTATATTGAAATTCCGCAGCTATAAAGAACGTAATTATGTTTTGACAAAGCTGAGGGAATTTCTGCTGGAGTATGGAAGGAAAGAGGTAGTTTATAATATTGATGTAGACCCTCTCATGATGTTATAATATTTTTATATACCTGTTAAAAGGAGATGAAAGTAATAAATGGCAATTTTAAATATAAGGAAACTGGGCGATCCTGTATTAAGGACAAAAGCAAAGGAAGTAACCGAAATAACTGATAAGACCCTGGAATTACTTGATAATATGGCTGAGACCATGTATGCAGCACCCGGGGTAGGCCTGGCAGCCCCTCAGGTGGGGATATTGCAGCGAATCGTCGTTATAGATGTGGAAGATGAAAATGGCCTTATAGAGTTGATTAATCCGGTTATTACAGAGTATGCAACAGAAGAGATTATTATGGAGGAGGGCTGTTTAAGTATCCCCGGTAAATCCGGCAAAGTAAAACGGCCAGCCTGGGTAACTGTCAAAGCCCTGAATAGGAAAGGTAAGGAATTTGAGCTAAAGGCTGATGGTTTTCTGGCCAGGGCTATTCAGCATGAAGTAGATCACCTGAATGGTATCCTCTTTACCGATAAAGTCCTGGAAGAGGAGTGAATATAATGCGGATTGTGTATATGGGTACACCGGATTTTTCTGTCCAGAGTCTGGAAAAATTGTATAATTCCAGGGAAATAGAGATAGGCCTGGTCATTACCCAGCCAGACAGGCCAGGGGGCAGGGGGATGAAATTACAGGCAACCCCTGTGAAAAGGAAGGCCCTGGAATTGGACCTGGAAGTACTTGAGACTGATAATGTCAATGAAAAGGAGTTCCTGGAGAAAATCAGGAGTCTTAATCCTGATTTTATTGTAGTTGTAGCCTTTGGACAAAAATTAGGGAAGGAGATTCTGGAGATGCCCCGTTTCGGCTGTATCAATCTCCATGCCTCCCTTTTACCGGAATACCGTGGTGCCAGTCCGATCCACAGGGCCATAATCGATGGTAAGGAGATTACCGGTGTCACCACTATGTATATGGCTGAAGGCTGGGATACCGGTGATATAATCTATAAGGAAGAAGTCAGGATAGAAGATGATGATACAGTTGGAACCCTGCATGATAAGTTGGCTGAAGTGGGAGCAGGGCTTCTTTTGAAGACCCTGCTTGATATAGAAAAAGGTGTTGCCCCCAGGGTGGAACAGGACCATAGCAGGGCCAGCTATACTGGAAAGATTGACAGGGAAACAGGGGCCATAGATTGGCGGAATTCATCCCGGGCCATCAATAATCTGGTGCGGGGAGTAAATCCCTGGCCCGGGGCATATACTTATTACAGGGGAGAAACAATAAAAATATGGCAGACTGGCCCTGTAAAAGAAGATAGCTTCAGCGGTAAGGGAGAAATATTACCTGGAACCATCGTTGAAGCGGATCCAAATAATGGCTTGATTGTCAAAACCGGTGATGGGCTTATCGAGATTATTGAATTACAGATACCTGGCCGGAAAAAGATGCTTGCCAGGAATTTACTCAATGGTTATACTATAAATAAAGGTGATTGTTTTGAATTGAAGCTATAAGCATATTCCATGCTCTATGCATAGATCTATAAGTTTAAAAGGAGGTTGGATGAAAGATGTTTTTCCCTTATTATTTTGATCCAACAATGATCATTATTATACCTGCCCTTATCCTGGCCATGTATGCCCAATTCAAGGTCAAAGGTACCTATGGCAAATACAGCCAGGTACTTTCCCACAGCGGGATGACGGGGGCTGAAGTAGCCCGGGAGTTATTGAGACAAAATGGTATTTATAATGTAGCTGTACAACAGGTTGGCGGTTATCTCTCAGATCATTATGATCCAACCAGGAGGGTTGTCAATCTTTCCCCTCAGGTCTATAATAGTTCTTCACTGGCGGCAATAAGTGTAGCAGCCCATGAAGTCGGCCATGCCATTCAACATGCCCTAAACTACAGGCCGCTGCGGATCAGGGCCAGTCTTGTACCTGCTGCTAACCTTGGTGCAAACTTTGGACTGCCCCTGGCTATCTTTGGTTTTTTTATTAACTCCGGGTTTATGATGAACCTGGGTCTGATACTCTTTGTTGGTGCCCTTTTGTTTCATCTGGTAACCTTACCTGTAGAGTTTAATGCCAGTAACAGGGCTATCCAGCTCCTGGACCGGGGCAGATACCTATCACGGCAGGAGATTGGCGGAGCCAAAAAGGTCCTGCGGGCCGCAGCCTTTACCTATGTTGCAGCAACCCTGGTTGCCCTGGCTAACCTGTTAAGGATATTGATGCTGATTGGGATAAGAAGGGATGACTAGGATGAATTTCTTATGAAGAGCAGAAAGCTTGCCCTCGAGATCCTGTTGGAAATTAGCAGGGGAGGATACTCCAATCTTGTCCTGGATAAATACTTAAAGAGAGTAAAGGATGCCAGAGACCGGGCCCTGGTTACGGAGATGGTTTATGGCATCCTCCGTCTAAAAAACAGGCTGGATTATATTATAAAACAGTTTGCCAGTATTCCCATAAAAAAAATGGATGCAGCTGTTTTACAGGCTTTGCGGATGGGAGTTTACCAGATATTTTACCTGGACAGGGTACCGGACCGGGCTGCCGTGCATGAGACTGTGGAGGCAGTAAAGGGATTAAGTAATAAAGGGGCGGCAGGCTTTGTTAATGGTGTCCTGCGGAATATAAGCAGGAAAAAAGACAAGGTGTTTTTTCCCCGGCCGGAAAAGGACGGGAAGACCTATCTGGTGGATTATCTGTCCCATCCTGAATGGTTAGTGGATTACTGGCTGGGAATCTATGGTTTTGAAAAAACCAGGGAATTATGTGAATATAATAACCATCCTGCAGGACTTGTTATCCGGATTAATAGCTTGAAATATAGTGAAGAGGATTTTTTACAGGTCTTCAGGGAGGCTGGAATTGAATTAATTCCTTCCTGGCTGCCTGGGAGTTATATTGTACCTGACAATAGGGGAGTAGAGAATCTGCCCTTATATAGAGAAGGAGGCTTTATAGTCCAGGGCCTATCAGCGGCACTGGTTGGCCATATAATGGATCCCCTTCCCGGCATGCGGCTACTGGATATGGCGGCTGCTCCAGGCGGCAAAAGTACCCACCTGGCTGAATTGATGGAGAATCAGGGTGAAATAATTGCCCTTGATATCCATGAACACAAGTTAAAACTGATCAATAGCAATTGCCGGCGGCTGGGGGTAGAGATAGTAAAAACTGTCAATAGTGACAGCAGATATTTCAAGAGTGAGCAAAAATTTGACATGATTCTACTGGATGCCCCCTGCAGCGGACTGGGACTCATAAGAGAAAAACCGGAAATCCGCTGGAACAAATCCCTGGACGATATTAAGGATCTGGCTGCCTTGCAGCTGGAAATGCTGGAAAAGGGAATTAGCCTGCTCAAGGATGGTGGTGTTTTGGTATACAGTACCTGTACCTTAACAAGAGAAGAGAATCAGGGTAATATAGCCAGGTTGCTGGAATTATATCCAGATAAAATAGAGATTCAGGATATTAATGAAGATTTAAAGAGATTGGGTCTTAATGATATACTGGAAACTGATGAGGATGGTCTGCTGGAAATCTTTCCTTCTGAAAATAGGGCAGAAGGATTTTTTATAGCAAAGCTGAAGAAAAGATAGGGAAGGAATTTTGATGAAAAAGCAGGATTTGAAATCTTTAAGCAGAAAAGAAATGAAGGAATGGTTTGTAGAGGAAGGCTATCCAGCCTATAGGGCAGAACAGGTTTTTAACTGGATATACAGGCACGGGGCTGATGATTTTGCCGCCATGCAAAATATTCCGGCAGCGCTGCGGGGAGAACTGGAAGAAAAGGCCTATGTAAAGAGCAATCTTGCTCCAGAGGAAGCCTTATATGCTGAGGATGGGACGGTTAAGTTTCTCTGGAAAATGACTGATGGCCATTTCATCGAGAGTGTTTTTCTGCCCTATCCAGAGGAAAAGCGATACAGCATCTGCATTTCCAGCCAGGTCGGCTGTGCCATGAATTGTAGTTTCTGTGCAACAGCCAGGGGAGGACTGGTAAGAAACCTGACTACAGGTGAGATTGTGGATCAGGTACTGGGTATACAGAGAGAGATCAGCAGGGAAAAATACGGCCAGCCTGGAATCACTAATGTGGTTTTCATGGGAATGGGGGAACCCCTGGCAAATTTGCCGGCAGTATTAAAGGCTATAGAGATATTGAATGATGAAAAGGGTTTTAATATTGGTATGAGGAGAATAACTCTTTCTACCTGCGGCCTGGTGCCGGAGATCAGAGAACTGGCCAGGATGGATTTACAACTGGTTCTGGCTGTTTCATTAAATGGACCCAATAATCAGATCCGCAATAAATTGATGCCGATTAATAAAAAGTATCCTATCGAGGAATTGTTGGAGGCAGTGAAGTATTATATTGATAAGACCGGCAGGCGGGTTAGTTTTGAATATATTTTAATTGATAAGCTTAACGACTCTCCGGAACAGGCCAGGGAACTAGCTGATTTATTACAGGGGATACTCTGCCATATAAATCTTATCCCTTTAAATCCCGTCAGGGAATTTGCCTATGGAAGGCCAGCCGGGGATTCAATAAATAGATTTAGGGAAATTCTACTGGCAGAGGGTATTGAGTGTACGGTAAGACAGGAGCGGGGTACTGGGATTGAAGCTGCCTGCGGCCAATTGCGCCACCTTAGAAACAAGGGGTGAAGATATTGGAGTATGTAGTTTATACAAACCGGGGAAAAGTGAGACAGGATAATGAAGATAGTTATCTGGTTAAGGAAGCCCCCTTACCTGTATTTGCAGTTGCTGACGGAATGGGGGGACATCAGGCGGGTGAGGTGGCCAGCCGGCTGGCAGTAGACTTGCTGGACTCCTATGATTTTGATGCTGAAAATTTGTTGCCAGATATAGAAAAGGCAATCAGAGAGGCCAATGAAGAAATACTTAAAATGGGGACGAGTAATTTATCCTACAGGGGAATGGGTACTACCCTTTCCATGGGTATTTTATTCGATGACAAATTATTTATCGGCCATGTGGGTGATAGCAGGATTTATCTTTTCAGGGAAGGGGAACTCCGGCAGCTGACTACTGATCATTCTCTGGTAAATGAGTTGCTGGAGAATAAACAAATTACCTCCCAGGAAGCCTTTAATCACCCGCAAAGGAACATAATTACCCAGGCCCTGGGCATTACCCGGGATCTCAGTGTGGAAACAAAGGAAATAGAGTTAATGAGTGGTGATATACTCCTCTTTTCCACTGATGGCCTACACGATATGCTCTGTAGCCCGCAAATAGAAGAATTCTTTATTACCGGGCAGGATATAGAGGGTATCAGTAAGCTGATGGGACAAGGGGCTTTGGATAAGGGCGGTAATGATAATATTACCTTTATCATAGTTAAACTACCTTAATTCCCTGGATATTCCAGAGTAAGACTTATGGGGTGACAATATGATCGGGAAAGTACTAAAGGAACGATATGAAATTATAAGGGAACTGGGACAAGGCGGCATGGCCATCGTCTATGAGGCACAGGATCTCCTGTTGGATAGGAAAGTTGCCCTAAAGATGTTGAGGGCTGAATATGTTAATGATGCCAACTTTATCAAACGTTTCAGGCATGAGGCCAAAGCAGTTGCCAGATTATCCCACCCGAATGTAGTTAATATTTATGATATTGGCCAGGATGGAAACTATCAGTATCTGGTCATGGAGGATGTAGAGGGAACAAACCTGAAGGATTTGATAAAGAAGAAGGGCCGGCTTGAAGTGGAAGAGGCTTTAATTCTGGCCAAACAGATCCTGGCTGCCCTGGCTGCAGCCCATAAAAATAATATCATTCACTGTGATATAAAACCCCATAATATTTTATTGACCAGGGATATGCAGGTCAAGGTTACGGATTTTGGCATTGCCCGGGCTATCAGCTCGGCAACAACTATGACCATTACTGATACAATTGTTGGCAGTGCCCATTATTTTTCTCCCGAACAGGCCCGGGGAGCAGATATAGAAACCCGGTCTGATCTTTATTCACTGGGAATCGTTCTTTATGAAATGTTGACAGGAGAATTGCCTTTCAGGGGAGACAGCCCTATTTCTGTTGCCCTGAAACATATACAGGAACTTCCCAAACCTCCAGGATTGATTAATCCAGATATACCTGAGAGTGTGGAAAAGTTGATCATGAAGGCTATAGCGAAAGATCCGGAAGACAGGTTTGCTACTGCCGATGAGATGAAAGAGGCCATTGATGAAATTCTGGTTGATCTATATAACAGGGATGATTACAGGACAGAGGTTTTTTATGATGAATTTGAAACCAGGGTTATAAACAAGGCTGAATTAAAAGAAGGCAGCAGGCGGGTTCCTGTTGCTGAAAGAGAATATCTTTCCCGCAGGGAAAGGAGCAGTATACCTCTCTGGTTAAAATGGAGCATCTTCTTATTCTTCTTTTTTGTAATTGCCTTGACCGCTAGCTTTGTTCTGTATCGTAAATATATGGACGTGCCGATAGTAGAGGTTCCTGATATCTTATATAAAGATTTAGATGATGCCAGGAAAGATGCTGCCCAGGTGGGTCTGCACCTGGAGCTTCAAAATGAAGGCATCTATCACCCGGATATACCAAAAAATCATATTATATCCCAATATCCCCTGGGAGGGGAAAGGGTCAGACAGACCAGAAAGATAATGGTGACCATTAGCCTGGGCCCGGAAGTACTGACAGTGCCGGATTTAAGAAATATGAGTCTGAGAGAAGCCAGGGTAGTACTGGAGAACCAGAAATTATCTGTAGGGGAAATAGAAGAAATATACTCTGATGAGTTCCCCATGGGAAGTGTGATTTCTCAATATCCACCAGCAGGAGAAGAGATACTCCGGGAAACTGAGATAGATTTACTGGTCAGTAAAGGCCCGGAACCCAACATGGTACCGCTGCCAAATGTTATCGGCCTTTCCCTGGAAGAAGCTATTGAGAGACTGGAAGCAGAGGGCTTTAAAATCGGCAGCATAACAGAAAGAATGACCACCAGATTCCTGCCCAACCAGGTGGCGGAACTGGCCTATGAACCAGGGACAACCATTCCGGAAGGAAGCGAAGTGGATATTGTAATCAGTTCAGGATTAATCAATACTGAAAATGATGTAATCCATAAAGCTGTTACCATGAACTTCACTGTACCACCGGGAACCTGGAATCAATACATTGAGATTGTTATAATCGATAACAATGGAAGGGATATCATCTACGAGGGAGAACATCACCCTGGAGACTTTTTACAGGTAATCTTCAATAGTGTCGGTTCTACCCGTTATGAAATATTTATAAACAGGCAATTGCGATATGAAGGAAATTTATCAGGATAGATAGGAGTGACCATGAAGGGATTTGTAACAAAAGCAATCGGTGGTTTTTTCTATGTAGCTGATGAAAAAGAGAATATCTATCAGACCAGAATAAGGGGAAGGATCAGAGATACTGTTTATCCCGGCGATTACGTGGAATTTAATGAAGAGATTATTGAAAAGGTCTATCCCAGGAAGAACCTGTTGCACAGGCCGGCTATAGCCAATGTTGACCAGGTTTTGATATTGCTATCTGTAGCCAATCCAGAATTTGACCGCCGCCTCCTTGATCGTTTCCTGATTATAGTGGAAAAGGCAGGCCTAAATCCTTTGATAGTAATTAATAAGATAGATCTGGCAGAAGAAGGATTTTTTGAACAGTTTGAGGATTACAGGGCTGCCGGTTATCAGGTGTATTTTATCAGTGTAAAACAAAAGCAGGGTATAGATGAATTGATGAGGGATTTAGGAGAACACATCAATGTCTTGACCGGGCCCTCAGGTGTAGGAAAATCTTCTTTAATTAATGAGTTGGTGGCAGAGGAGAGGATGAAGGTAGGGGAGATCAGTAAAAGACTGAAAAGGGGGGTTCATACAACCAGGCATGTAGAGTTCCTGGCTGTAGAGAACAGGGGCTGGGTAGCAGACACTCCTGGTTTTACCTCTCTGGAAATAAAACATATTCAGCCTGAAGAATTGACTTATTTTTATCCTGAATTCACACCCTATCTGGACAGATGTAAATTCAGGGGCTGCAGCCATACTCATGAACCTGTTTGTGCTGTTAAGGATGCAGTGGCTGATTCCTTGATTTCAGCAGAGCGGTATGATTCATACAGGAATTTTTATAATGAATTGCAGGAAGGATAAATATATAATTCAGATTACAAAGGAGTGTTATAATGGCTGGTATTTTACCATCATTACTGGCTGCTGATTTTGCCAATTTGTATGATGAGATAATGAAGGTTCAGGAGGCCGGTTACCTGCATTTTGATATAATGGATGGCAGATATGTCCCCAATATCAGTTTCGGGCCTGATATCCTCAGGGCATTGAGGCCACATTCCAGGCAGGTCTTTGATACACATCTGATGATTGTTGAACCGGAAAGATATATAGAACTCTTTGCAGAGGCTGGTGCTGATGTGATAACCTTTCATTATGAGGCAACCACCCACCCCCATAGGGTGGTACACCAGGTCAAAGAAGCCGGCTGTAAGGTAGGGATTGCCCTTAATCCATCAACACCGCTGAATGTTTTGGAATATCTCCTGGAAGACCTTGACCAGGTCCTGGTCATGACAGTGAATCCGGGTTTTGGGGGGCAGAGATTTATCCCGGCAATGGTCAATAAGATCAGTGAACTCCGCAGGATCATTGAAGACAGGGGGCTGGCAACCCAAATCCAGATTGATGGCGGGGTGAACCTGGACAATTTAGCTGAATTACATACCCTGGGAGTGGACTTATTTGTCCTTGGTTCAGCTGTTTTTGGTGCAGATAATCCGGGAGAAGTTGTCAGGAAAGCAAGGGAAATATTAAAAAAGGATAAATAAAAGAGGATTTTTTACCTTTATGTAGTATATAGAATTATACAGGTTTCATTTTAATAACATAAAAACGGGGAGCCCTACGGAGGCTGAGAGGATGTTCGGCATCGACCCGCTGAACCTGATCCTGGTAATGCAGGCGCAGGGAAAATATTTTCTTTGTTTTCGTTTTATCTTTTTATACTCGCCTCCGGAAGTAGTACCCGGGAAAGGGGAGTTTTTTTATGGAAAAGAGAAGAATAAGATTACTGGCAGAGATGGGAGTTGCAGTTGCATTAGCAGCAGTATTTAATTTTATAACCTTATTCAGGATGCCCCAGGGTGGTTCAGTAAACCTGGAGATGTTACCTATACTGGTTGTGGCTTTGCGTTGGGGTGGTATACCAGGAATCATAACAGGCCTGGTTTACGGCCTGGTCCAGTTAGCCCTGGATCCCTATGTGGTACATCCCTTTCAGTTTCTGCTGGATTATCCGCTGGCCTATATGATGGTGGGGATAGCAGGTTTTTTCAGGCTGAGGAATATGAGAGAAGGAGGAATTAAATTGTACCTCCATGTTTTACCAGGTATACTTCTGGCTGGTTTTGGACGTTTCCTGGCCCATTTCCTGACAGGGGTAATTTTCTTCAGTGAATTTGCTCCAGAGGGGCAGAAGGTCTGGCTTTATTCAGCAATCTATAATGGAACCTATATTTTACCCTCAATTCTGATTGCCTATATTATCATCATTCCCATCCTGAGAAGATTATTTAAAAACGAGGGGTTATAGTGGAAAAAATGCAGGCACTACTTGTAGTAAACGGTGAGCTGCAGGGTACAGAAGAAGAATACAGAAAAATGATCGGCAAAGGTGATTATATTATTATCGCTGTAGATGGAGGCCTTTTGCTTGCAGAGCAGTTAGGACTCTTTCCAGATGTTTTACTGGGAGATTTTGATTCTATCCCCCGGGATAGACTTGACTATTACCGGGAAAAAGGGGCAGAAATCATCCCTTATCCTGTTGAAAAGGATGAAACTGATGCTGAGCTGGCCCTAAATTATTGCCTGAATAAGGGGTATGATAATCTGCTCCTGGTCGGCGGCATAGGCGGAAGACTGGATCAGCAGCTGGCTAATATTTTTTTATTGGAATATGCCCACAGGCGGGGGCTTAATCTGATAATCAAGGAGCCTGGACTGGAGTTGGGAATCATTGATCAAGAAAAGTCCTTTTATAACTGTAAGGACAAGTATTTTTCCCTGCTCCCCATCAGTGAAAAAGTCGAGGGAGTAAATCTGGAGGGTTTTCAATATGGTCTCCAGGATGCTGTGCTATACAGGTACATGACCAGGGGAATTAGTAATAGATTTGTGGAGAATAGGGCCAGAGTATCTTTGAAGAAAGGTATTGCACTCTATCTTTTGCAGGAAAGGATTTAAAAGATCCTGCAGCTGGGGTTGATGCATATATCCCTCCCTGAATTAATATGATTATATAGTAACAGGGGAGGGGTGGCTGTGAAAATCAAACTTGGTGATATGGTACTCAGAAAAGGAGAGAAAAATCCTCTGCTTTTCCAGGTTACAGGTTTTGATGGGGAATATGCTTTATTAAAGGGTATAGAGATACCTATCGTAACCATTTATCAGGTAGATAAATTGATTAAATTAAACAGAAAACGGGAAAAATTAAATGTTATAAGGCGGATAAAATAAGCCGGGTTAGTAATTTAAAGCCCGGCTTATTTTTTTAATCCATTTTTAATTTTTTTTTAATTTTATTTTAATCAAACTTTTACCCAATCCTGTTATAATATAAAANGGAGAAATTATATCAGCTACATAAATCTGCTCAAGGGGGTGGTAAAGGCCATTCCTTTATTCTAACAGTGTAGAAAGACTTACCTAAGTATAGTAAAAATTTTTTCAAAACTAATAAAAGGAGGAATAGTTTATGCTTAAAGGTAAAACTTATTTATTAACACTATTAATATTTATAATATTCTGTCTAGTGAATATATCTGTTCTGGCAGCTGATGGTGTAATACTATATACTCCTTTTACCGGTGTATATGTATCTCCCGGTGATACGGTAAGATATACAATAACGGTAATCAACAATACTGATCGAATCCAGAATATGAACCTTTCCCTGGAAGGCTTAAATGAAGACTGGCAATATGTGTTTAAATCCATGTCCAGGGAAGTCGAGAAGCTGGCTGTCAGGTCAAAAGAGCTGGATGATAATAGCCGGAATATTGATCTGGAGCTGGAAGTACCTTTGCAGGTGGAAGAAGGGGTCCATAATTTCCGGCTGGTTGCTAATACAGATACAGGTATAAGGACTGTCCTGCCCCTGCAGTTAAATGTCAAGGAAAAAGGGGTCTTTGAAACAGAATTTACCATAGACCAGGCCAATATGGAAGGATATTCTGATTCTACTTTTACCTATTCGGCTAAACTGAAAAATAAAACTGCAGAAAGGCAGCATTATTCTCTGACAGCAAGTGCACCAAGGGGTTGGGATGTAAGATTCAGGGTCAATGCCGATTATGTAACATCTGTTACCCTGGATTCCAATCAGAACCAGAATGTTTCCATTCATGTCAAGCCGCCGGTAAATGCCGGAGCTGGTACCTATAATATAAATGTCCGTGCTATTTCCGGCCAGACCTCAGAAGAGATCCAGCTGGAAACAGTAATCAAGGGCAGGTATGGTATCAATCTGACAACACCTATCGGGCTATTGAGCTCTGATATCCCAATCGGCGGGGAGAAAGATATCGAATTGATAGTTGAAAATACTGGTACTGTACCCTTAAGGGATATAAATTTGAGTGCCAGCACACCAATTGACTGGACCGTGGAATTTGAAGAAGAGGAAATACTGGTATTGGAGGCAGGGGAAAAGCGTAATATTAAGGCCACGATTAAGGCCAGTGAGAAGGCAATTGCCGGAGATTATCAGCTGGTCATTAATGCCAGGACACCGGAGGTAAATGCAACCAGAACCTTCCGGATTACAGCAAAAACATCCATGTTCTGGGGTGCTGTGGGTATTCTAATTATCTTTGCAGTAATAGCTGTTTTATATTACTTTATCCGTAAATATGGGAGGAGATAAGGATGCCCGGAACCATTATTGAAATTAATAAGCTTACTAAACTATATAATGGTTACAGGGCAGTAAATGAACTGACTTTGAGTATAGAGGAAGGTGAAATTTTTGGTTTGCTGGGACCAAATGGTGCCGGTAAAACCACTACAATATTAATGTTGATGGGATTAACAGAACCCAGTTCAGGAACAGTCCGGATAGCCGGATATGATTCCACAAGAGAACCCTTGCAGGTGAAGAGGATAGTAGGATATTTACCGGATCAGGTAGGTTTTTATGAAAATAGAACAGCTCTGGAAAATCTGGTATTTACTGCCCGCTTGAATGGAATTACAGAAGAGGAAGCCAGAAAGGCTGCTGATGAATTACTGGATACAGTCGGCCTTACAGAAGTAAAAAATAAAAAGGTGGGTACTTTTTCCAGGGGGATGAGGCAGAGGTTAGGACTGGCCGATGTGCTGATAAAAAATCCCAAAATAATTATCCTGGATGAACCCACTATAGGTATTGACCCAAAAGGAGTCAGTGATTTTCTGGGCCTGATTAAAAGTCTCAGCAGGGAGAGGGGGATAACTGTTTTACTCTCCTCACATCTCCTGAACCAGGTACAGAAAATCTGTGACCGGGTAGGCATTTTTATAAAAGGTAATCTGAAGGCAGTGGGTAAGATTGAGGAATTGGCAGGAGAATTATTAAAAGAAGGCAATATAGAGATCAGGATTGCAGTCAAAGAAGAATTGAATGAAAAAATTATGGAGAAGGTAAAAGCCTTATCCGGTATAACTGAAATCAATTCCAGGAAGAGGGAGATGTTTATAAAGGCCAAAGAAGATTTGAGTTCCCCTATAGCAAAAATCCTTATTGATTCAGGCTTTTCCTTGCTCCATCTTTCCACTAAAGAATATAGCCTGGAAGATATATACGATTTCTATTTCGGGGGAGGTGCAGCAGATGGAAAGGCAGGCTAGCCCATTTGCGGTATTGGTACAAAAAGAGATAGGAGATTATATCTATAGCTGGAAATTCCTCATCCTTCTGGGAATAATCCTGCTGACTGCAATAGGTTCATTAATAACGATACTTTCCATAATAAAAGACTATGCAGCTAATATCGATCTGGATAATTCCTTCCTTTTCCTGAATCTTTTTACTGCTTCAGACGGCAATCTCCCTCCCTTTATTACCATAATCAGTTTCCTGGGCCCGATTATGGGCCTGGCCCTTGGTTTTGATGTGATCAATGTTGAAAGGAATAGGGGGACAATCAGCCGGGTTTTAGCCCAGCCCCTTCCCAGGGATTATTTCATAAATAGCAAATTCGTAGCTGCCTTGCTGGTCATAGGGGTTTCTATCTTTTCCATTGGCTTTCTAATCATGGGGTTNAGCATTCTGACACTGGGAATTTATCCCACCCTGGATGAACTATTAAGGATAATATTTTTCCTCATCTTCACCTGTTTCTATATAGCATTCTGGTTGAATCTGGGTATATTGTTTTCTACAATCTTTCATCAGTCAGCCACCTCGGCCCTGGCCGGTCTGGCAGTCTGGTTATTTTATACAGTATTCTATTCCATGCTCATGAATCTTATAGGCAATGCCATTTATGACAACCAGATGGATCTTGGTGTCTTTTTGACCAGGATGAACAGGTTATCTCCAATAGGCCTTTACAATGAATTGACGACAATTTTACTCACCCCTTCAATCCGTACAACTACTGCCTTAACATTTGAGCAGCTTTATGGAGCCTTGCCGTCGACCCTGCCCTTTAGCCAGAGCCTGATGCTGGTCTGGCCCCATATCTGCGGCCTGATAGCTGCTACCTTTATCTGTTTTGCCATTGCCTACCTTATCTTCATGCGGGAGGAAATCAGAGCCTGATGAGGATAAAGAGAATTACGGACAGGAGAACCTGTTTCTCCTGTCTTTTTTTAGTTCTAATTTTTGAAACTACCTGGACAGGTGGTTATTTATTCAAATTATGAATAAAAAGAAAACTACACTATAGTGTAGTAGATAGGAATGGTAAAATACGGTATCATGAAAAAAGAAGAAATTATAATGTAAAAACAGTCAGAATTAATAAAATAACGTAAAAAGAATTTTAATAAATGAAATGGAATATATATAATTCAAATAATGATTAAAGGGGGAATTTATTGAATGAAGGAAAATGTATCATTTGCTGAAATACTACTTAATAGAAAATACTTTTTTTATGCAAATATTTTAGTAGTATCTTGTTTTTTAATTACTCAATTTATCGGAAAGATTAAAATTATAGGAATTCTTTCTTTGTTGAGTGTTGTATTACTGGTAATTGATATGTTGAAATCAAAGTTGTATAAAAGCCCTTTAATAATTCTTATATATTTTGTAATTGGTGTTGCTGGTCTAGCTATGTTTTTTTACCATCTGTTCTATTCAGGATAAATACTTAATATAAAGGCAAAAATATGTTTTTAGCATGCTGCCAGTAAAGGCAGTTTTTCTTTTTAAATATAGAGCTGCCTAAAGTCCATTGCTATTTATTTTCTTTTAATATATAATTATTTTAATATCATAAATATAAAAGCCTTGGTGATATATATGCGAAAGATAAGTTCTGTTGAGATAAGTGAGGCCATTGCCGGCCTGGTGAAAGAAGCCAATTATTTTTTACCCGAGGATGTCTTAAAAGTAATAGAAAAAAGTGCCAGAGAAGAAGAGTCAGCTGTAGGCAGGGAGATATTGCAACAGATCCTCTTAAATAACCGGATTGCCGGAGAGGAGAGGGTAGCTGTCTGCCAGGATACAGGTATTGTGGTTGTATTTGCCGAGCTGGGGAATGAGGTATTCATAGAAGGTGACTTATATGAGGCAATAAATGCAGGGGTACGGAAAGGTTATAAAGAGGGATACCTGAGGACCTCCGTTGTTGATCATCCCCTGCGCCGGGTTAATACCGGTGATAATACTCCGGCAGTTGTCCACCTGAAACTGGTTCCAGGTGATAAATTGAGACTTATTGTAGCACCTAAAGGGGCCGGTAGTGAAAATATGAGTATAGTGAAAATGTTGAAACCTGCCGATGGGAAAGAAGGTATCAGGAAATTTGTTTTGCAAACAGTAATGGAAGCTGGTGCCAATCCCTGTCCCCCTATCGTAGTAGGTATAGGGCTGGGGGGCAGTTTTGAGAAGGCGGCCTTACTGGCCAAGGAGGCCTTATTAAGACCCCTGGACGATTCGAACCCGGACCCTGTGATAGCAGAAATGGAAAAGAGCCTGCTGGCTGACATCAATAAACTGGGTATCGGGCCCCAGGGCCTGGGAGGAAGCACTACTGCCCTGGCAGTGAAGATAAATACCTTCCCCTGCCATATCGCTTCTTTACCTGTGGCCATCAATATCAATTGCCATGTAGCCAGACATAAAGAGGTTATTATATAAAGTTAGAAATAGATATATAAATTTAAATAGATAGGAGGCAGTTATGGATATTAGACTACCTTTCCGGGAAGAGGATATTAAGAATTTAAGAGCAGGGGATGTCCTTACCCTTAGTGGAGTCCTTTATACCGCCAGAGACCAGGCCCATGCACGCCTGGTGCGGTCTATTGAAGAAGGCAAGGAACTGCCCATCCCTCTGGAGGGGCAGACCATTTATTATACAGGACCTGCACCGGCGAAGCCTGGAGCGGTTATTGGCCCTGCAGGCCCCACTACCAGCTATCGGATGGATCCCTATACACCTATCTTATTGAAAAATGGCCTGAAGGGGATGATTGGAAAGGGTGGCCGTTCCAGGGAAGTGCAGGAAGCCATTAAGGAATATAGGGCTGTCTATTTTGCAGCAGTCGGTGGGGCAGCAGCCTTGATTGCCAGAAGTATAAAAAAGGCAGAGGTGGTCGCCTATCCGGACCTGGGGCCGGAAGCCATCAGGAGGTTAGAGGTGGAGAAATTTCCCGTAATTGTCATCAATGATATCTATGGCAATGACTTGTATGAGGAAGGCCAGAGAGAGTACAGAAAAATAGATATTTGATTTAGATATGGATTGAAATTTTAAAATATATAATGATTGAGGTGGTAAATTTGTCAGTTTATGAGAAGGCACTTAAGCTACATAAGGAATTACAGGGAAAAATCAGTGTTAAAAGCAAGGTTGCTGTACGTAATAAAGATGATTTGAGCCTGGCTTATTCACCGGGTGTTGCTGAACCCTGTAGAAAGATAGAGGAAGACAGGACGGCTGTTTATGATTATACCAATAAAGGGAATTATGTCGCTGTAGTTTCAACAGGTACTGCAGTCCTGGGCCTGGGAGATATTGGCCCGGAGGCAGCCCTGCCGGTTATGGAGGGTAAAGCAGTGCTTTTTAAAGAATTTGCCGGCATTGATGCTTTCCCCCTCTGTATCGGGACAAAGGATGTAGAAGAGGTAGTGAATTTTATAAAATTACTGGAACCTACCTTTGCCGGTATTAATCTTGAGGATATTGCCGCACCGGAATGTTTTGAGATAGAGCGGCGGTTAAAGGAAGAAACAAATATGGCCATCTTCCATGACGACCAGCATGGGACAGCCATTGTTGTCCTGGCCGGCCTGTTGAATGCTCTGAGACTTGTAGATAAAAAGATAGAGGATGTCAAGATAGTGGTTAATGGGGCAGGAGCTTCTGCNACAGCGGTTACTAAACTCTTGCTCAGTGAAGGGGTTAAAAATATAGTTATTTGTGACAGGGAAGGAGCCCTTTATCCTGACAGGACAGAGGGGATGAATCCAGCCAAAAGAGAACTGGCCGGTATTACTAATAGGAATAAGGAGAGAGGCCTTCTGGCCGATGTAATAAAGGGTGCTGATGTATTTATCGGTTTGTCTGCAGGAAATGTTCTTACAGCAGAGATGGTAAGGGATATGGCGGAAGATCCGGTAATTTTTGCCCTGGCCAATCCTGTACCGGAGATAGCACCGGAACTGGCTAAAGAAGCAGGTGCCAGGATTGTGGCCACCGGCCGTTCAGATTACCCGAATCAGATTAACAATGTGCTGGCCTTCCCGGGGGTTTTTAGAGGTGCCCTGGATGTTCGGGCAAAAGATATCAATGAAGAGATGAAGCTGGCTGCAGCCCATGCTATTGCTGAATTGGCCGGGGCTGAGTTAAGGGAAGACTATATTATACCCGAGCCTTTTGATGTCAGGGTTGCTCCAGCAGTAGCAGCTGCGGTGGCCCGGGTAGCCCAGGAAAGTGGTGTAGCCAGGATAAATGTATCTCCTGAAGAAATCCGGGAAAGGACCAGAAAGTTAGCGGCTATAGGAGATTAAAGTTAATATTGGGAAAAGAAAAATGCTGGCTCGATTCAGAGGCAGCATTTTTTTATTGAGGAGAATGGATAAGTCTCCTGTTTTTATATAATATTATAATTAGTAAGCTCTTTCGATCCGTCCAGATTTGATACAATCTGTACAGACTTTTAATCTCTTGGGAACACCATCAACAAGAACCCTTAATCTTTGCAGGTTGGGACTCTGGGTGCGGGCAGAAACCTTGACTACGTGTCTACCAATACCACCCTCTTTTTTAGCTTTACCACGACGGGTAATGCGGCTACCATATAATTTCCCTTTACCGCAAACTTCACAAACTCTTGCCATGCTTCCACCTCCTCTTAGGAATCCTGTAAGAAAAAATAAAACTTTATTTAAATAATCTTTGAAAAGATTGTAAACCTAATAATATAGGCCTGGCAAACAGTACAGAATATATTTTAACACAATTACACGGCTTTTAGCAAGCATAAATTAATAAAAAGCAGGAATTTATTTATTGGGCATTGAATTATACTGCAGGAAAAATACATAAATATAGAAATAAGGACTAGGGAGGGTTGGAGAAGTTTATTCTTGCAACAAAAAGTATATTATAGTAGAATATTAATGAAAAGAGGTGAGAAAAATGGAAAAGGAATGGACAAATAATTATGGGAAGGTCACCATCGCCAAAGAAGTTATTGCCAAAATAGCCGGCCTGGCTGCCATGGAGTGCTATGGCCTGGTGGGGATGGCCTCCGTAAAGGTCCAGGATGGAATTGCCCAGTTACTGGGTTGGGAAAATTTAAGCAAAGGGGTCATCGTTGATATTGATGATGATGAAGTAAATTTAGAATTAAATATAATAGTAGAGTATGGTACCAATATTCATCAGGTGGCAAATAATATAATCGAGAGAATAGATTATACCCTGAGAGAGAAGGTTGGAATAGAAGCTTCAACTATAGATGTAAATGTACAGGGAGTGAGAGTTGCCAATGCAGGTAGATAAACATAAAGATGTGAATAAGGTTTATGAAATTAGTGGTGAGAAGTATAGGGATATGTTACTGGGAGCCCTCATGTGGCTCAAAGAGCAACAGGCATTTATAGATTCATTAAACGTCTTTCCGGTACCTGATGGAGATACAGGTACCAATATGTATTTAACCTTCCTTGATGCAGTCAAGGCGGTGAAAAAGATTGAGACAAATGATGTAAGTGCTATTAGTGAAGCACTGGCCCGTGGTGCACTGATGGGTGCCAGAGGTAACTCCGGAGTTATTTTATCACAGTTAATCCGTGGTTTTCAGGTAGCCAACAAAAAGAATAAGACATTCAGTACAGCTAATCTGGCGGAATCATTACGGAAGGCTTCAGAGATTGCCTATCAGGGTGTTTTGAAACCTGTGGAAGGTACCATCCTGACCGTATCCCGTAAAGCTGCTGAAGGGGCTGAGATAGCCCTGGAAAACAATCTGGATCTTGTAGGTATGATGGAAAGTACAATTGCCTATGCTCAGGAAGCCCTGAATAAGACACCGGAATTGTTACCTGCCTTAAAGGACGCAGGGGTAGTTGATGCCGGCGGCCAGGGTTATCTGACCATACTGGAAGGTATGTTAAAGGGCCTGGTTGGAGAGAAAGACTTTAAGACCAGTGAACTGGAACTGGTAAAGGTTAGCAGGACTACTGCAGCAGCTCCGGAATTGAATTATGTTTATTGTACCGAGATCCTGATAGACCTTAAAGCAGATAAAGGGATTAATGAGATTAGAAGTGAACTGGAAAGCTATGGAGATTCTTTACTGGTTGTGGGGACTGAGGATTTTGTCAAGGTCCACATTCATACCAATCACCCAGGAATCATCCTGGAGTATGGCTTGAAACTTGGTTCACTCAGTGATATCAAGATAGATAATATGCAGTTACAGAGTGCAGAAAAGATCGAGAAACAGGAAGCTGAGACGAGAAAGGAATACATGACGAAAAAGAAGGGTATTATTGCTGTAGGACAGGGTGAAGGTATTAAAAAGATCTTTGAAGAACTTGGTGTTGATATTGTTATCAGTGGCGGNCAGTCCATGAACCCCAGTATAAATGATTTTGTTACTGCCATTAATAATATAAATAGTATGGAGATTGTCATTCTGCCTAATAATAAAAATATAATCTCTGCAGCAGAACAGGCGGCCTCCCTGACAGATAAAAAGATTGCTGTTATTCCGACCAGGTCTATCCCGCAGGCTATCGCCAGTCTGATGGCCTATGATGAAGATACTGATCTGGATGAACTCAAAGAAATGATGACTGATGAAATAGACAATGTAAAGTGTATTGAAATAACAAGGGCAATTAAGGATTCAAAGGTTAATGGAATGGAAATCAAAGAAGGAGATGTAATTGCTATCTATAATCAGGACATCAGGACTGTAGGTACTGATTATAATCAGGTGATTATCGAACTGATCAAGGAAATCCATGAAGATGAGGAACTGGTTACCCTGCTTTTTGGTGAAGATGTTTGTGAAGAAGAGGCCCTGGAATTGAAAAAGGAGCTGGAAGATAATTTTGAATTTGAAGAGATAGAAGTATATAATGGCCAGCAGTCTTTATATCCATATATTATTTCACTTGAATAAAATATATTTTTTGAGGTGCAGAAAATGAAGATAGGGATTGTAACAGATAGTACCTGTGATCTCGGTTCTGATTTGTTGGAAAAACACGGGATAGAGATGATTCCTTTAATTATAAATTTCAGTGAAGAAGAAGTCTATAGAGACACTCTGGATATTACCAACCAGGATTTCTTTGCCAGGCTGGTCCAGGTTGAAAAACTCCCTACTACTTCTCAGCCTTCAAGTGGCTGGTTTGTGGATAAGTATAAGGAAATGGCAGAACGATATGATGCTATTATCTCCATCCATCTGGCTGAAAGCCTGAGCGGCACCTGCCAGTCTGCCCGCATGGCGGCAAATCAAGTAGAGGATATCCGGATTGAGGTTATTGATTCTGCTTCAGCCAGCATGGGTATCGGTTTCCAGGTCTTATTGGCCAGACAGTTGATAGATGAAGGCCGGGAGTTTGAGGAGATTGTTAAACGAATAAAAGAAGTACAGAATAATATAAAGATATTTTTTACCGTAAATGATTTAAGCTATCTGGAAAAAGGCGGCCGGATCGGCAAAGCCAGTGCTTTCCTGGGTTCCATCCTGAATTTTTACCCCATCCTGAATATCTCCGAAAAGAATGGGGAGATTTTGCCTGTGGAGAAGATCAGGGGTAAGAAGAAGATAGTAAAAAGGATGCTGGAACTGGCGAAAGAGGAAATAGGGGATCTGGAGGAGTTGACATTAGGTTTCCTACATGGCAGTGACCTGGAGTATTTTGATTTATTCAGGACAGACTTAATGGATTATGTGGAAGAAAAGCAAATCTCCTATAGTGAGAAAAGCAACTGGATAAGTTCTGTAATCGGCTGCCATACTGGTCCCACAGTTTATGGAGTAGTCTTATTTAAAGGGGTAAAATTGGATTTATGAAAAAAGAACTACCAAAGAGTGTTCAATTTGTTAAGGGGGTAGGCCCCCGTTATGCCAGCCTCCTGGAAAAGATTAATATTTATACTGTGGAGGATTTATTATATTATTTTCCCCGGGATTACCAGGACAGGAGGAAGCTGGCCAGGATTAAATATTTAAATATAGGGGAACTGGTCACCGTTGAAGGGGAAGTACTGAAAGTCTCTGAAGAAAAACCCAGGCCCGGCCTCAGTATCCTGAAGGTCACCTTTACTGATGGTACTGATGTGCTCAACGGGGTCTGGTTTAATCAACCCTATTTAAAAAAACAATTTAAAAAAGGGGAACGCTTTTTTCTCAGTGGTGAGTTAAATGAGAAAAGCTGGCGTTATGGAAAGAAAGAGATTTATAATCCAGTATATGAACAGGCAGATGAGGGGGAAAGTATCCATACCGGCCGGATAGTCCCCATTTATTCTTTAACCAGTGGAATGACTCAGAAGAGACTGAGGCAGATTATTTATAATGCCCTGGAAGAATATAGTTGTCATATGCCTGATTTGCTGCCGGAAAAATTAAAAAAGGAGTATGGCCTGCCGGATATAGCAGAGAGTATCCGGGGTTTGCATTTTCCTGAAGGCCGGAAAGATTATATCAGGGCCAGGGTCAGGCTGGCCTTTGAGGAGTTATTTTTATTGCAGTTGATGGTCCTGAAGAGAAAAAAGGGCAATCTGGAGAAAGCCGGTATTATCCACCGGAATTCCTCAGAGGTTATTGAAAAATTTCTGGCTGGTTTGCCCTTTAGGTTGACAGGAGCCCAGTACAGGGTCTGGAAGGAGATTGAAAGGGATATGGAAAAACCTGTCCCCATGCAGCGTCTCTTACAGGGGGATGTGGGTTCAGGTAAGACCATAATAGCCACTCTTGCCCTACTGAAGACCATGGCCAATGGTTATCAGGGCATCCTGATGGCTCCTACAGAAATCCTGGCTGAACAGCATTATCTAAAATTGAGTAAGCTGTTGCAGGATACCGGTTTCAGGATTGATTTGCTGATTGGCAGTACCGGTACAGCAGAGCGCAAAAAAATTCTGGACGGTATTGCGGAAAACCGCACCAATCTGATAATAGGAACCCATACCCTTTTTCAGGAAGGGATTGATTATTATAAACCTGGTTTGGTAGTCATTGATGAGCAGCACCGCTTTGGTGTGGAACAGCGTTTCCGCCTAAAAGAAAAGGGGGAAAACCCTGATCTGCTGGTCATGACAGCCACTCCTATCCCCAGGACCCTTGCCCTGACAGTCTATGGGGACCTGGATTTATCAGTCATTGATGAATTACCACCGGGCCGGAGTCCAATCATAACGATTTGGAAAAATGAAGAGGCCAGGATGGAAATATATAGATTTACCAGGGAGAAGATTGCTGAAGGACGTCAGGCCTACATAGTTGCACCCCTTATTGAACCCTCTGAGGAGGTCAGGGCCATTTCTGCCCTGGAAATTTTTGAGGAATTGACAGAAAGTATTTTTCAGGATTTGAGGATTGGTCTTTTGCATGGCAGGGTTTCAGCAGATGAAAAGAATCAGATTATGGAGGAATTCCGGACCGGAAAGATAGATATCCTGGTTTCAACAACAGTGATTGAAGTGGGGATAGATGTGCCCAATGCCTCTATCATGATTATAGAAAATGCAGAGAGATTCGGCCTGGCCCAATTACACCAATTAAGGGGAAGAGTAGGCCGGGGCAGCCACCAATCCTATTGTTTTTTGCTGGGTAATCCTACCACAGAAGAAGGAAGACAGCGCCTGACGGTCATGACTGAAACCAGTGATGGTTTCAGGATAGCGGAAGAGGATTTAAAAATCCGCGGGCCGGGGGAATTTTTCGGTACAAAACAATCCGGGATGCCGGACCTGAAGGTAGCCAATATCCTGAAAGACCATAAGTTGATCAGGTTAGCCAGGCAGGAGGCGGAAAATATTATTAATATTGATCAGTGGCAGGATATTTACCGGGAACTCTATGAGAAGATTAATGTAATGGAACTTAAGGTCTAGAATATATCTGATCTGGATTTAATAGAATGTGGTTTTTTAGTAAGGGTTTTCCGGGAATGAAAAAGGGAGTTGACCAGGTCAACTCCCGGGGAGAGGAGAAATTGGAGGAAGAGTTTTAAAATGGGGAGGACTTAATATCTTACTCCTAAATCCTCATCCCTGAATGGAACTATTAGTATTATTCCTGCTTTTCCATTTTAATATACATAAATTATTTATTTTTTTAAAAATATCCTGGACGGGGAATAATTTTAAAGGAAGATATAGCAAAGGATAAGTGGAGAAAGATGCGGATAATTGCTGGTGAAGCCGGTGGGAGGAGATTAAAGTCTATTAAGGGAAGTTCTACCAGGCCTACCTCTGACCGGATTAAAGAATCATTATTCAACATTCTGTCACCCTATTTACCGGTAGGGCAGGGACTGGATCTTTTTGCTGGATTTGGCGGGCTGGGTATTGAAGCCCTTAGCCGGGGTGTGGCCCGGATGACTTTTGTTGAGAAGGATGTTAGAAACTGTAAGGTATTGAGGGAAAACCTGGCCATTGCTGGTTTTGAAAAAAGAGGCAAGCTTATCAGGGGAGATGTCTTTAGTTTTTTAAAGAAAACAGAGGACAGTTTTGACCTGGTCTTGATGGATCCACCCTACCAGAAAGATTATGTGATGGAGGCCATGAAACTGCTTCTGGAGAGGGATCTTTTGCGGAAAGAGGGCATAATTGCAGTAGAACATGAAGGGAATTTAAAACTGGAACAGCTAAGGGGTCTTTTTTTGCTTAAACATAAAGTTTATGGTGATACTGCTTTGAGTGTTTTAAAAAAAGGGGGGAGAGGAATAGATGCAGCAGGTAGTTGTCTATCCAGGCAGTTTTGATCCTGTTACAAATGGCCATCTGGATATAATTAAAAGGGCTGCTAATCTTTTTGATAAGGTGATTGTGGCAGTATTTAAAAACCCACAAAAACAACCACTCTTTACCATGGAAGAGAGGGTAGAATTATTAAAAGAGGTAACAAAAGATATGGAGAAGGTCTGTGTTGATTCCTTTTCCGGTCTGACCATGGATTATGTCAGATCAAAAAAGGCTATAGCCATAATCAGAGGCTTGAGGGCTGTTTCTGATTTTGAAGGAGAATTTCAGATGGCTTTATTGAATAAAGAGCTAAATAATGAAGTGGAGACAATATTCTTTATGACCGATATTAAATATGCCTATTTGAGTTCCAGTGCTGTCAAGGAAGTGGCTCAATTTGGCGGGAATATAGACAGCCTGGTCCCTGAAGTTGTCCAAAAAGCCCTGAAAGAAAAATATGCCCTATAAAGATAGTTACCGGAGCAAAGATGCTCCGGTTTTTGTTTTATATAGTATTTATTCAGTGATGATAAAAGAAGATAATCCTGACTCTTTTGAAAAAGTAGATGCCTATGGATAAGAGGAGAGAAATGACAAAAAGGGTGATGAAGATTAAGAGAGCCATGTAAAAGGGATTTATCGGTCTGCTGGCAGCCAGGAAGGGTAAGAAGGTGCTTTCTGCCAGGGAGAAATGCCGGTAGAAGAAGAGGGTAAGGATTCCGGCAATAATACTCTGGAGTACTCTGGCCCAGATAAATGGCCTGAATCTGATATCAGTTCCATTTATAACTGTTGCAATCTGGGCATGGACAGATAGGCCGCTCCAGGCGATCAATATATTGGTCATGATGAGCTGGTGCAGTAAGGGAGCCTGGGCCTGGCTGACCAGATTGGCTCCATTGGTTACTTCAAAAAGGCCACTGATTAAGGGCAGCAGCAGGCTTTCATTTATTCCGCCTGGTTTCAGGAATAGCATCACCAGGCGGCCGATAGCATTTACCAGCCCGGTAACAATGAAAATCCTGGTAAGGACTGAGAAGAGGATGATAAAACCGCCTACCATCAGAATGGTATTTATGGCTTCCTTGATGGCATCTCCCAATAATTGGCCTATATCCCGGCCGTCCTTCCTCCTGGCATCCAGTAATTCATTGACGGCCCTTGAGAATATATTCATTTTCTGCCTGCCTGTATTATCACTATCGATCAGGACAGGACCGGTGTCCTTTCCCTGATAGAAACGCAGGAGGATACCGATAATAACACTTGAAAGATAATGGGTGGCAGCGATAAGCAGGCCCAGGTCAGGCCGGTGAAACATTCCAACGGCAACTGCTCCCAGCATGAAAGAGGGGTTGGCTGTACAGGTAAAGGAGAGCAGCCTTTCTGCTTCCGTCTGGGTACATAATTTTTTTCTCCTTAAATTACTGGTAATTTTGGCTCCAATAGGGTAACCTGAAGCCAGCCCCATGGCCAGGGCGAAAGAGCCGACACCGGGCACCTTGAATACCGGCCGCATCAGGGGTTCCAGCAAGACTCCCAGAAAATGGACAACTCCCAGGCCCATCAAGATCTCTGCTATGACAAAAAAGGGCAGGAGAGAGGGAAAAACGACCTCCCACCAGACCTTTAAGCCTTCCAGAGCAGCACTGAAGGCCTCTTCAGAGAAAATAATTATAAAGATAGTTATTGATACAGCCAGAACTGCAGCCAGGAGATATTTTTTTTCCTGTTTACCATACATAATCCTACCTCCTTTCTATAATAGATATTGTACTACAATGGATTTTATAACCTGGACTATTGAACCCTTGACTAATATGCATAAACATGTTATCTTATGTATAAAATTATTATTCAGGGAGGTTTTATATTGGCACAGATATATCCCTTTAAAGGTTACCGGTATAATGTTGAAAAGGTAAAAGATCTGAATAAAGTAGTAACACAGCCTTATGACAGGATCGAAGCAGAAGATCAGGATAGATATTATCAGGCCAGTGAATATAATATAGTCAGGCTGATTCTAAATAAGGGTGAGGATGGCAAGGATAGATATGAGTCAGCAGCAGAATACCTGGAGAAATGGCTTGCTGAAGAAGTCCTGGTCCAGGATGGGCAGCCTTCCTTTTATGCTTACTGGCAGGAATATGAAGTAGAGGGAGAAAAGAAGGTACGGAAGGGCTTTGTCGGTATGGGCAGGCTGGAAGGGGAAGAGACAGTCAAAGCCCATGAGAATACCCTGGATGCTCCCAAAGAGGATCGTCTGAATTTGATGAGGGCAACAGAAGCAAACTTTGGCCATATCTTCATGCTCTACTCAGATGAGGAGCAGAGGATAATAAACTTACTGGATAAGGCTATCAAAGACTTGAATCCTGTTGCTGAAGTATATGATGAAGACGGGAATTTACATAGGTTATGGCAGATAAGTGATCCGGCCCTTCTGGAGGCTGTTCAGGAAGAGATGGAGGACAAGATTCTCTACATTGCCGACGGTCATCACCGCTATCAGACGGCGGTAAATTTCCGGAATGAATGTCTGGCTAAAGGCTGGAAGTCAATCGGGGCAGAGGGTTTTGAAAACCGCCTGATGACCTTTGTCAACATAAATGATCCAGGTATCAGCATCCTGGCTACCCACCGCCTGGTCCACAGCCTGGCAGACTTTGATCTGGAAAAATTCCTGGCTGCAGCAGAGGAGGAATTTATTATTAAGAAATTTACTACAGCTGCTGAATTATATCAGGAACTGGATGAAAGCCAAAACAAACTTCATACCATCGGCCTGAAGACCAGAAAGGATTCCTTCTATTATACCCTGACCTTAAAGGATGTCTCCATCATGGAGAGCCTGGTGCCTGACCAGTCAAAGGCCTGGCGGGAACTGGATGTAGTTATATTGCATAAATTACTTTTGGAAAAATATCTGGGTATTGATGAAAGGGCCCTGGCTGAAAACAGGAATATAGATTATATCCGTTACCGGGATAAGGCCCTGGAACTGTTGGAAAGTGATGCCAAGGAATACCAGGCCGCCTTTTTACTCAATCCAACTCCCATTGAAGCCCTGAAAAAGATAGCCGATGCGGGTGAAAGGATGCCCCAGAAATCCACAGATTTCTACCCCAAACTCCTTACCGGGTTGGTCCTTACTAAATTAAATATACAGAAATAAAGGCATGAAAGAACCCCCTTCTGGTTATAATAGAGGATAGTATTCCAGAAGGGGTTGATTTATATGAATAGGATCATGAATCCTGTTGAACTGAAAGAACATATCCGGGAATTTTTAAAGGAACACCGCCAGGCCTCCCTGGCTACCTGTCTGAAAAATATACCCCGCAGTAGTCCGGTTCAGTATTTCCTGGGCCATGATCTGGATATTTATGTCTGTTCTGCCGGTGGGGAAAAATTTAAGGCTATAGCCGAAAATCCTCTTGTTTGTCTACTGGTCAATACAGAATATATTAATTACCGGCGGATCAAGGGTGTACAGGTCTTTGGACTGGCCAAAAGCAGTACAGAGAATCCTTACCTGGCCGATGAAGCGAAGTTCTATGCCCCTGATCCCTATCTTCTTGATTATGTTGGGGAGGGTTTGAAGGTGATTAAAATCCTCCCCCATGAAATTGTTTACCTGAATTCCCTGGAAAAGGGGGACAGGACCAAACAGATATTGAAACTGAATACTGTTGAGTTAAAGGAAGAAGAGGAGGAACTTGCCATAAAGCACTGATGTTTTATGGTTTTTTTTATTTGCCCACAGAACAAATGTATGGTAAAATAAGAATACCAAACAAATGTTCATTTATCATTAGAAGGGGTGTCCAGTATGGAGATTGATTATGAAGAATTACCTGACAATAAAATACTTTGTGTTGATATGAGGTCTTTTTATGCCAGTGTCGAGGCTGTTGAGCATGGTTGGGATCCCCTGGAGGTCTGTCTGGCAGTAGTAGGGGATAAAAACCGTTCTGGTTCTGTGGTACTGGCTGCCTCTCCTGCTTTAAAGGAAAAATATAATATTAAAACCGGTAGCAGATTATATGAGATTCCGCAAAAGAAAGAGATTAAGATAGTGGAAGCCAGGATGGGGTTATATCTACAACGCTCCCTGGAGATTACCCTTTTATTTAGGGATTTTGTACCCCTTGACGCCATCCATGTTTATTCCATTGATGAGTCCTGGTTAAAGCTGGCGGGAACTGAACGATTATATGGGGATAAGATGCAGGTTGCCAGGATGATCAGGGAAAGGATAGAGAAGGAGTTTACCCTGCCCTGCAGTATGGGGATCGGCCCCAATATGTTCCTGGCCAAGGTAGCCATGGATATAGAAGGGAAGAGAAAAGGCCTGGTGGAATGGTCCTATGCTGATGTCAAGGAGAAATTATGGCCGGTTCCTGTTGAGAAATGTTGGGGAATAGGGAAGAGGATGAGCAGATGGTTTAAAAAGATGGGGGTATATACAGTGGGAGATATAGCCCGGCTGCCCCTGGAATTTCTGGAAGACCGTTTCGGGATTATGGGAAATCAACTTTATTATCACGCCTGGGGTGTTGACCTCTCAAAGCTGGAGGGTCATTATAATGACCCCCGTAAGGCCATTGGCAGGGGTATTACCCTGTTTAAGGATTATAATAATGAAGAGGAGATAAAGACCGTCATTTTCGATCTGGCAGAGGAGGTAGGTAAACGGGCCCGGGATAGTAATCTGGCCGGGAAAACAGTCATTCTAGGCATCGGTTATAGCAAAAGGGAGAAAGAACCGGGTTTTCATTTGCAGAGGACGGTAGAAGCCTACACCAATCTGACCAGTGATATCTACCGGCTGGCCCTGGAGTTATTTGCTGAGAATTATCAGGGCCAGGCAGTGAGGAAAATAAGCCTGGCCCTGGGGAATCTGACGTCATCCCGGGATCTGCAGTTAAATTTGTTTACTGATCAGTCAAAGGAAATTAAACTGGCCAGAATCAAGGATAGGCTTGAAAATAAATATGGCTATAAGGCTCTCTTTTTTGGCAAAAGTTTGCGTTCCGGCAGTGTCAGGGAAAGGATCAAGACAACAATCGGCGGCCATGGCAGTTAAAATTGAAGTCGTAGTTGTCCATCCTCCCTCTGGATAATGACCTTATCTTCCGGATATGGCTTCAGGATTTCCCGTAATTTTTCCGGCTCTGAAGCAGGATTGAGCCAGTCCAGCTCATCTTCCTGCCTCAATATTACAGGCATGCGGTGGTGGATTGGCTGGATTTTTTTGTTGGCTTCTGTTGTAATGATAACAAAATTGATCCCNATCCGGCCTTTTTGATCAGGGAAAAGATTGTATACTCCGGCCAGAGAGAAGATTTCCTTTTCTTTAAGATAAATCCGGTGTTTAATCTTATTTTTCCCTTCAGTGCTCCATTCAAAGAAGGCATTGGCCGGGATCAGGCATCTCTGGTTCCGAAAAGGCCCTTTAAAGCTTTTCCGCTCTCCTATAGTTTCAGCCCGGGCGTTGATAAGCAGCCGTTTTTGGAAAGAGGCAGGGAAGCCCCAGCGGGCCAGCTCCAGTTCCGGTCTCTCCTGATAGATGATTACCGGGACCTGCTGGGAAGGGAAGATTTCATCTCCTGCAGATAATTTGATTTCACTTCGCAGAATACCGTACCTTTCCAGTAATTCATCAATATTGACCTTTAAAAAATATCTTCCACACATATTGTCACCTTATTTTGCAATTTATTGTATATTACTATATAATATAATAGAATTATTTTTATAATTATGCAAACAGTATATGCTATGAATAAAAGCCTGTGTTTATTCAAAAGGGGGTAAAAATTGCATGCCTGGTAAAGGTCCCAGAATCGGCCTGGCATTGGGAAGCGGGGCAGCCCGGGGACTGGCTCATATTCCCATCCTGGAGGTCCTGGAAAAAGAGGGTATTCCCATTCATATGATTTCCGGAACCAGTATCGGCAGTCTGATAGGCGGTATTTATGCTACCGGTGCACCGATAAGATATATGATGGAGATTGCCAGAAAGATCGATTGGGAGCATATCAGCGATGTGACCTTTCCCAGAAAGGGTCTCATTAAGGGAGACAAATTATTGGCCTTCCTGGAGATTATCACCCAGAAAAAGAATTTTGAAGATTTAAAAATCCCCTTTAGTGCAATTGCCTGTGATATTGAGAATGGGGAACACATAGTATTAAATAAGGGTTCTGTTGCCAAAGCTATCCGGGCCAGTACCTCTATACCAGGTATTTATGTTCCCTTTTATCACCAGGGCCGTTTACTGGTTGATGGTGCGGTTCTTGACCCTATACCAGTATCTACGGTAAGGAAAATGGGAGCAGATATAATAATTGCAGTTGATGTGGGGATAAAAAATGTGGATTATGCCGCCAATAATATCTTTGATATATTATTTAATACCTTTGATATTATCCAGAGGGAACTGGAAAAATCCAGGAAGCTTGATGCCGATATTATCATAAGGCCTGATTTGAGTGGAACCAATCAATTTGATTTAAATAATCATGAAAAATACTTTGAAGCAGGTTATGAAGCCATCTATAGTGCTTTGCCGGAGATAAAAGAAATCATTAAGGAGAGAAGCTAAATGTCAAGAAGGAATGGTATTGTCACCAGTATTGCCGGTATTTTATTTATCAGTATAATTTTCTCTTTTTTTCTGCCTACACCATATATGATCATGGCACCGGGAATTGCTCAGGAATTATCTTCGATAATAACAGTAGAGGATGGTTATAAAAACGAGATTAAGGGAGAGTTAATGCTTACAGCAGTTTCAACACAAAGGGCAACAATCCTGGATTATTTATATATTAAATTTAACAAACCTGTTGGGATAGAACTGGACCATATCTCCGAACACCTTCCAGAGGGCATGAATATGGTGGAATACCTGGAACTTATGGATGAGTTCATGCAGGACAGCCAGAATAAGGCTATAGCAGTGGCTTTTCTAAAAGCAGGTTTGCCGGTCAGTATTGAGGATAATGGGGTAATGATTGCAGAAGTGCTTAAAAATAGCGCTGCGGTGGGGAAATTGCAGCGGGGTGATTTAATCATTGCCGTAGACGGGAAAAAGGTGGGCAGGGACAAGGAAGCTGTTGAACTTATCCGGCAGCGGGAAATTGGTGATTCAGTTACAATTACAGTAAACCGGGATGGAGAAGTCCTGGACTTTAGCATGAAAACAGTACCCCTTGATGTAGATGATGAGTCTTATCCCTCTATCGGTGTTACAATCTATAGCAATATAGATTATTCCTTCCCCAGGGAGGTACATTTCCATACTGAGAATATAGGTGGTTCTTCAGCCGGCGGGATGTTTGCACTGGAAATATATAATCAGCTGGTTAAAGAGGATATAACCCGGGGAAGAAGAATAGCCGGTACCGGCACCATAGACCTGGATGGTAAAATCGGGCCGATAGATGGAGTAGAACAGAAGGTAATTGCAGCTGAAAGGAAGGGGGCAGAGCTGTTTTTAGTCCCTGTAGAGAACTATGAAAAAGCCCTGCAGGCTGCCAGTAGTATCAAAGTGGTGGCTGTTGAAAGCTTTGATGAGGCCCTTGAATATTTGCTGCAGAATTAATATTTGATCAGGGCTTTTGTGAAGTCCAGATTTCCCTGCCGGCAGGCAGGGTTTTTATATAGGAGGCTGTAGATATCGCTGGCCAGGATATCATAGCTTAAAGATTTCAGCAAGGGGTCCTGGCTTTCCAGGTCAATTTCCCTGAGAAATTCAGCCGGATTGATTATCACCGGCAAACCGGCCTTTTTATTAAGTTTGCTCAATAGGTCTGTCCTTTCTTTTCGCACACCAAGGACCCGGATATATTGGGGGCCGTATCTGTCCAGGAGCCTGAAATCTTCTTCTTTGATATCGAAAAAAATATGGAGGAGGTTGCGTTGAATCCTGGTCCAGGTATAGGCTTTGGTCTTGATTTTCCGGACTAAATTTTTGAAATCAGTTGTCCGGTGGGCTTCCCGGTAGACTCTCCTTTCCAGGCCGTTATCCAGTTCAGCAAATTTCTCCAGCTCTTTTGTGTTAAATTTCCTGATACTGGCAATGAGCAAGAGGCTGAAATGTTCCAGTTCTGCAGGGGCCTGGCCTTTTTCTATGGCCTTTATAAGAACATGATAGGGTTCTTCCGGGAGATAGGTCTTTATATTATCAAGTTCTCCCCTATAGACCAGTTCCCTGATGGCTGTCGCACTGGCATATTTTCCTTCTGTTTTTTTATCATGATAACCGCTGCCAATCCTTTTAATGGTATAGGGGGTAATGGCTGATGTTAATTCTCTCAGGCTCTTGAGATATTCGATAGCCAGGATATTATTGGGCTCGGAGATTATTTCCAGGAGTTCACTTGCTGAAAAGGAAGCGAGATCCGGATTGGCCTGCAGATAACTTTGCAGGGCTGCTTCCCGGGCCAGAGGGAAGGATTTTCCTCCAGCCAGTTCTTCCTGTATTTTTTCCTGCAGCTCCCTTTTTTTATCTATTAAAATCCGGGCAATCTCCTGAAGTGGTTCAATTTTACCCAGCTCACTACCGAAAACAATACTGTCTACAATATTGCTTTTGTCCAGGATACCCACTGCACCCCTGGCGAAGTATTCTGCACTGCGGATACCATAAACCAAAGGTAGCTCGATGACCAGATCAGCACCACCGGCCAGGGCCATTCTGGTCCGGTTCCATTTATCCAGCAAGGCCGGCTCTCCTCTCTGGACAAAATTGCCGTTCATAATAACAATCAGGGAATCAGCCTTACTTATTTCTCTGGCTTTTTTTAAATGGTAGAGATGACCGTTATGAAAGGGGTTGTATTCACTTATAACAGCAACTGTACCCATAGAAAATTCTCCTTTAATCGTCATAAAATTTTGAGAAGTAATACTTTGGTACAAAATAAAGGATAATTTTATATCTTGTAGTATTATAATAATGATATCAAAAATAATTTAAATAAACAATTTATCCAGTAATATTCTGCCGGCCAGGACAGGATAAGTTGTTTATTTTTAAAGCAATTATATATTTGAAAGGGGATTTTGCGATGGATTTGTTGGAAGGCTTCAGGAAGCGGGCCAGTGAGAACAGAAAAAGCATTGTACTACCTGAAGGTAATGAACCAAGGGTAATTAAGGCTGCAGCGTCAATACTCGAACAGGGTATAGCAGATCTTTACCTCCTTGGCAGAGAAGATGAGATTAGGAGCAGAGCCAGGGATCTTGGGGTAAGTATTGATGGTGCAACATTAATTGACCCTGCTGAATCAGAACTTATAGAGGAGTTTGCAGAGCTTTTCTATGACTTGAGGAAACATAAAGGGATTACAGAAGAAGAAGCCAGAAGTCAAGTAGTTAATCCCCTGTATTTTGCTACCATGTTGGTACATACTGGACGGGCTGCCGGAATGGTGGCCGGAGCAATCAATTCAACCGGTGATGTTCTTAGACCAGCCTTTCAGATCATTAAAACCAGCCCGGGAGTCTCAATAGTATCCGGTGCTTTTATCATGCAGGTTCCTGACTGTGAATACGGAGAAAAGGGGTCTTTTATTTTTGCCGATTGTGCAGTAAATCCCAATCCAGACGCAGAACAGCTGGCAGAAATAGCGATTTCTTCAGCTGAAACTGCCAGGACCTTACTGGATGTTGAACCTGTAGTAGCCATGTTATCTTTTTCTACCAAAGGCAGTGCAAAGCATGAATTGGTGGATAAGGTTGCCCAGGCTACAGCAATTGCCAGAGATAAAGCACCTGAACTGAAACTGGATGGAGAGTTACAGGCTGATGCTGCCCTGGTGGATTCTGTTGCCAGGACCAAATGTCCTGATAGTGAAGTTGCCGGTAAGGCCAATGTCCTGGTTTTCCCAGATCTTCAGTCCGGTAATATTGGCTATAAACTGGTAGAGCGCCTGGCTGGAGCTCAAGCAGTCGGGCCGATTTTGCAGGGTATAGCAAAGCCGGTCAATGATTTGTCCAGGGGCTGTTCTGTTGAGGACATTATCAATATTGTGGCTATTACTTCTGTTCAGGCAGATTAATGGCAGCTTAATAATTAGTTGAGAAAGAAAGAACAATTAAAGAAAAATATATAAGGGTGAGGCAGAAATGAAAATATTAGTAATTAATTCTGGAAGTTCTTCAATAAAATATCAATTATTTGATATGGTAAAGGAAATAGTAGTAGCAAAAGGAGGAATACAGCGGATTGGTATTGATAACTCTTTTCTGGAACATGAAACCCATGATGGAAAAGAGACAAGAATAGACAGAGATATACCTGATCACGGGGAAGGTATAAAGTTGCTTATCGATGTTTTGCTTGATAAGGAATATGGTGTAATCAGCAATATAGATGAAATCGATGCTGTAGGTCACCGGGTCCTCCATGGTGGAGAGAAATTCACTGAATCAGTAATTATTGATNAAGAGGTAGAAAAGACCATAGAGGAATACTGTGATCTGGGTCCCTTGCACAATCCACATAACTTAACCGGAATCAGGGTTTGTAAAAAAATATTACCAGGAAAACCGCAGGTGGCAGTTTTTGATACCTCCTTCCATACTACCATGCCGCCAAAGGCCTTTCTCTATGCATTACCTTTTGAGTATTATGAGAAATATAAGGTTAAGAGATATGGTTTTCATGGAACATCACACCGTTATGTCAGCAGGCGTTGTGCCCAGCTAATGGATAAGCCCTATGAAGAACTGAAAATTATCTCCTGTCATCTGGGTAATGGTGCCAGTATCGCCGCTGTTGCCAATGGAAAATGTATAGATACCTCTATGGGGCTAACCCCCCTGGAAGGACTGGTAATGGGTACCCGTTGTGGTGACATTGATCCAGGTATCATTAAATTCATCATGGAAAAAGAAGGAATCAGCATCGAAGAAATGGATAAAATCATGAATAAAAAGAGCGGTCTCCTGGGTATTTCAGGTATCAGCAATGACTCCAGAGATGTAAGTGAAGCAGCAAAAAATGGCAATAAACGGGCTCAAATGGCTCTGGAACTCTTTGATTACCGTATTGTTAAATATATTGGAGCCTACATTGCAGCCATGGGCGGAGCAGATGCCATAGTTTTCACTGCCGGAATTGGTGAAAACCAGTGGGAAACCCGTGAGAATATCATTGAACAGCTGGGCTTCCTGGGCATAAAACTGGATAAAGAGGCTAATAAGGTCAGGGGAGAGGAAAAGGAGATCTCCACACCTGATTCTAAAATACGGGTCTTTGTTATTCCTACCAATGAGGAATTAATGATTGCCAGGGATACCATGGCCTTGATTTCTTAATATATTTTTGCTTGACAAGATATGCGGGTTTCTATTATAATAAATTGTGATTTCCTGTGAGGTGATAGAAGAAGTGAACCTTGATTTAAGTAATCTAAAAGAACCTGGCAGTTCGAAGAGGATACAGGAAAAGGTACAGATACCTGCTTTTGAATTACACAGCCAGAAGATAGAACCCCCATATCCTTTTGATCTGGATCTATATATTATCAACACAGATGATTCCTTTGTGTTTACTGGACAATTGGCCGGTGTTTTGTCCCTGAACTGCAGCCGCTGTCTGGAAAAATTTGAGCATGAAATCCAGGTGGAGGTGGAGGAAGAATTATTTAAGAATGAGCTGGAAAACCTGGAAAGGATAAATCTTATCGGTATTTTACAGGAAAATATCCTTTTGAATTTACCGATAAAAAGTCTATGCTCAAATGATTGTAAGGGGCTCTGCACAATATGTGGCCAGAACCTCAATGAGAATAAGTGTGATTGTGAAAGGGAAATGATAGATCCAAGGCTAGCTATTTTAAAAGATTTCTATAAAAAAGCTGATCAAGAAAGATAAGGAGGTGTTAGGAGATGGCCGTACCAAAGAGAAAAACATCAAAAGCCCGTAAACGTAAAAGACGGACTCACTGGAAGATTAGTGCTCCAAATTTAATCGAGTGTCCCCAGTGCCATGAGTTAAGGTTATCCCATAGAGTATGTCCTTCCTGCGGATATTATAAAGGGAGAGAGGCTGTGGGAGAATAAGAATAAATGACCCTGTATAGGGTCTTTTTTCATTTGGGGGGAAAATAATCCTTGCAATCTGTAAATATATCAATTATAATAAGGGTGAATATTTAGTACCTGGTATTAATAGGTGGTATTAATGAAATATAAAAAAGAAGATAGACAAAAATTATTGGTGGAATTACTGGAAAAAAACCCTTTATTGACAGATCAGGAACTGGCCAGGCATTTCAATGTCAGCATTCAAACCATCAGGCTTGACCGTCTGATTCTCGGTATCCCTGAGTTGAGGGAACGGACCAGGCATGCTGCTTCTGCCTATGCCAGGTTGAAATCAATCAGTGAAGGAGAAGTGATTGGTGAATTAATTTCCCTTGACCTGGGTAAATTTGCCGAATCATTATTGATTACAACCCCTGAGATGGCCCTGCAGCGTTCAAAGGTTATCCGCGGGCATTTTCTTTTTGCCCAGGCTAATTCCCTGGCTGTAGCAGTGATTGATGCCAGGAATGTTCTGACAGGGAAAGTAGAACTCGGTTTTCATAAAGTGGTGCGGATTGGTGAAGAAATCAGGGCCAGGGCCGAAGTTAAAAGAGCGGAAAAAAACAGGTATAAGGTTATGGTAAACTCTTACAGGAGTGAGGATTTGGTTTTTTCAGGAGAATTTATTCTCTTTGCTAAAGAGGAGGTGGAATAGATGAAAATATTCCTTGATGCAATGGGTGGTGACCATGCACCAGCAGCGGCAATAAAAGGAGCCCTGGAGGCAATCAGCCTGTATGAGGATATTGAGATTATTCTTGTGGGACGGGAAAGCGATATAAAAAGTGAATTAGGGGATAATTATAATATAGAAAGATTGAAGATTTATAATGCAGAAGAGGTCATAACCATGAATGATTCTCCCGCCCGGGCCATTAGACATAAAAAGGACTCCTCCATAGTTAAGGGTATATCCCTGCTGAAAGAGGAAAAGGAGGCAGCCTTTGTTTCTGCAGGTAATACCGGTGCAGTTATGGCTGCTGCCTTATTTGGACTGGGCAGGATAAAGGGAATCAAACGGCCTTCCATACTGACTACTTTCCCTAATATTTCTAGGCAGACTATTATAATGGATAATGGAGCCAATACAGATTGCAAGGAGGAGAATTTACTACAGTTTGCCATTATGGGCCAGATCTATGCCAGGAAGGTACTGGGAATAGATAATCCCCGTACCGGGCTTTTAAGTATTGGTGAAGAGAAAGAAAAAGGGAACCAGCTGGTTAAGGATACATATGAGCTCCTGAAAAATGACCGGCGGATTACTAATTTTATTGGCAATGTTGAGGGCCGTGATATCTTCAATGACAGCTGTGATCTGATAGTCTGTGACGGTTTTGTCGGTAATGTTGTTTTGAAGACTACTGAGGGAGTGGCCTCCTTTGTCTTTTCTTTACTGAAAGAGGCCTTTACCAGTAGTATCAGGGCAAAGATAGGGGCCCTGCTCTTAAAACCATATTTAAAGGCTTTGAGGGATAAGATCGATTACCGGCATTATGGGGGTGCTCCCCTGCTGGGTGTCAATGGTGTTGTAATCATTGCCCATGGTAGTTCAGATGCCCTGGCAATTAGCAATGCCATCAAAGTAGCCAGAGAGACCATAAAGAGTAAGGTAGTAGATGAGATACAGGAAGAAATAAATCAGGGTGGTGAAAAAGATGAGTAGGAAAGCAACAATTACAGGACTGGGAAAATATATTCCGCCAAGGGTGTTAACAAATAAGGATCTGGAAAAAATGGTTGATACCAGTGACGAATGGATAACCACCAGGACCGGGATAAAAGAGAGGCATTTAGTGGAAGATGGTGTCAGCACTTCTGACATTGCCTGTGAAGCAGCCCGG
>JGI24708J26588_10000236_pt1 | contig 44558 bp, 45 predicted proteins | sample BioPla1DNA2_FD_26588 | JGI IMG/M metagenome (IMG submission 26588) | reverse complement strand
ACTATAAGACCTAGACAATTCCAATTTGAAATAGGTGTTCAATCTACTCATTCTAAAACGATAGAATATGTGAAACGAAAAATGGATTTTGAAGAATTAAGTGAAATTGTCAAAACAATCAAAAGAGGACAAAATATTCATCAACACTTAGATTTAATTGCAGGTTTGCCTGGGGAAGGTTATGAACGATTTAAACAATCTTTTAATGATGTATATCATTTACAGCCAGAAAAACTTCAATTGGGATTTTTAAAATTATTACGAGGATCAGGATTGCGACGAGATAGTGAAAAATATGGTTTGCTTTATCAACAAAAGGCTCCCTATGAGATCTTATCTACCTCAGAATTATCCTATAAAGAATTGTTACAATTAAAGATGGTAGAGGAAATGGTAGAAATTTATTATAATGGTGGAAAGTTCTTAAATAGTATGCGATATTTAGCTTTTTACTTTCCCAATCCTTTTGCTATGTATGAAGCATTAGCGATATATTGGGAAAAACAATATTATCATGCAATTCAACACAATAAATATCGTCTTTATGAAATAGTATTGGAGTTTTTTAAACAAGAATTTCCTCAAGCAAATCATCAAATTTTTAGAGAGGTACTTATATTAGATATGTATTTACAAGAAAATGTAAAAAGCCTTCCCAAATGGGGTATCACTCCTATATCTCAAGAAGAAAAACAAAAGATTCGTGAGTTTTTTAGAGATGATAATAAGATACAAATATATTTACCTAAATTAAAAAATTATACTTCTAAACAAATTGGACGTAGGATTCATATTGAGATATTTCAACATGATTGGATAGAATGGATGGTTTTTCAACAAGAGGGACAACCTATAGAAAGAAAAACACCTGTTTTGTTTAATTATAGTGAAAGAAATCCAATTTTAGGACAGGCAAAGAGTTGCAAAGTCCCCTTGTAAAATCCAGTAAGTACCATAAAAGAATGTTATTTCCCAAAAACTAGCATCATTTCCTGGGAAATAAGAGTATTTCCNAGGAAAAAGGAAATCAAATCATGTAATAATACAGATACTATGAAATAAATGTCATAGACATCGTATAATGAGGATGATTTTTTATAGAATAGAAAGGTGAAGAAAAAAATGTTTATTCGTGATCGTGTAAAAAGAATATTAGTTTTGTTAGATGAATATTATCCTAAGCAAATAAAATGTTATTTAGATCATGAAACTCCTTGGCAACTTTTAATTGCAACTATTTTAAGTGCTCAATGTACAGATGATCGAGTCAATATGGTTACTCCTAAACTTTTTAAACAATATCCTACAGTTCAAGATTTTGCAGAAGCAAATCCCTCAGAGTTAGAAAAATTAATTTACTCTACTGGTTTTTATAGAAATAAGGCAAAAAATATTATCGCATGTTGCCGATTACTTTTAGAACAATATGATGGCAATGTTCCAAGCGATATAGATGAATTAATTCAATTACCGGGGGTAGGGAGAAAAACAGCAAATGTAATACGTGGAAATATTTATAATATCCCTAGTATTGTAGTAGATACTCATGTAAAGCGTATTTCAAACCGTTTAGGACTTACTATGTATCAAGATCCAACTAAAATTGAATTTGATTTAATGAACGTATTACCTAAAGAACATTGGATTCGTTATAATACGCAAGTAATTGCTCATGGTCGATCTATTTGTACCGCTAGGAGTCCTAAATGTCCACAATGTTTTTTACTTTCTGATTGTCCTTATGGATTAAAAAATAGAAAAAAGGTGAGTAAAAATAAATAAAATAGCATATAGTAAAGACAAATCCTAGAAAGGAATTGATGATATGGTAATAGGGCATTATATCAAAGTCATAGGAATAGGGATTATTACAGGATTTGTCAATGGTTTCTTTGGTTCTGGAGGAGGTATTATTGTAGTTCCTGCCTTAGAAAGCGTTCTTCATGTAGAAAAACATAAAGCTCATGCTACTGCAATAGGAATTATTTTACCTTTATCTATTTTAAGTGCTTTTATTTATATAAAACAAGGTTTATTACCAAAGGGATATTTAGGATGGATTACATTAGGGGGAGCGATTGGTGGGTATATAGGAGCTAAGTGGTTGCCTAAAATTTCATCATCTTGGCTTCATAAAATATTTGGTATTTTTATGATTATCGCTGCTATTAGGATGATTTGTANATGAAGTGGCTATTGATTATANTAGGTTTAGTATCCGGTATTATTAGTGGAATGGGTATTGGTGGGGGAACGTTACTTATTCCTGCATTAACTATTTTTATGCATACAGAACAAAAGGCAGCACAAAGTCTTAATTTACTTTATTTTATCCCCACAGCAATAGTAGCACTTTGGATTCATACTAAAAATAAAAAAATTCAATGGAAAGTACTAGGCTTATTAGTTGTTAGCGGAATTATTGGTGCTTTAGGGGGTTCATTATTAGCTAGCTATATATCAGCAAAATTTTTACGAAAAGCTTTTGGATTTTTTTTATTAATCATGGGGATCATAGAGTTTTTTAAAAAAGATAAAAAAAGATTGAATCATCCATCGTCCTAAACCTTCTGTTTTACAATTTTAAAATGGAAGAAAAGGACGTTTTTTAATTTTAATAAAAACAGGATAGAAAGTTGTGTAAATAAAAAGGAGTTTGTAGTTTTATATTGAATATATATATAACTGAATAAATTAGAGGGGTGATGGTTATGCGTGTAAAACATATTTTACTTCCGTTAGAAAAGTTAATAACAATTTCAGCAGATGATACTTTAGAACAAGCACTTCATCTAATAGAGGAACATGGTTATTTATCACTACCAGTGTTAGAAGGAGAACAGTTATTAGGGGTACTTTCTAAACAGTATATTTTTGAATGTTTTTTCAAAAGTGAAGAAACAGATAGAGATATTTATTTACAACATCCAGTAAGAGAATTAATGAAAACGAAATTACCAGTAATTCATGAANATGAAATTATGGAAAAGGCAATAGAAATATTTTTTAAGAAAAATTTACGGTTTTTACCAGTTATTAATGATGAAGGACAGTTTATTGGTATTGTAACTCATAAAGTGATTTTTCAAAAGTTTATTCAGTCTTTTGGATTTAAAAATGTACGTATCGTAATAGGAACTTTTGATTTTAAAGGACGTTTAGCAAAATTAACAGAAGTCATTGCAAAGGCAGGAGGAAATATTAGTAGTATTATGCAAATGGATACAGCAGTAATGGGAATAAAAGAGATAGTTCTTCGTGTTCAAATGGAAAATACCCAGAAACTTCCTAAATTAATTAGAAAACTTCAAGAAAGTGGTTTTGTGGTACGAGAAGTAGACAATGAGGAGATTATAGAAATAGAATGATAAATAGAGTAAAGGAAATATTAATAAGCNATTATAAAAAAGTTGTTACTATACTAAGTATAATTACTTTGATACTTATCGGCTTACTCTGTTTACAGCTTCGTCANTTGACTTTCTTAAAGCAACAATCACAAACNTATAAACAATTTACTGTAGTAAAAAAATCTATGGCAGCTCCTGTATGGAAAGAACCAGAGTGTCTTTTTAATATTCAAGCAGGAGATACAATTGAAAAGATTGCTCAACGATTAGATGAACAAGAGATCATAGAAAAAAATTGTTTTTTATCTTATTTACAAAAAGAACAGATTTTTATAAAAGGTAAAGTTTATAATAAAGGTATGAGAAAGTATATATTAGAGGGTTATTTTTTTCCAGGATCGTATGAACTATATTTTGATATAACACCACAAGAGGTGTGTGAAGTTTTAATAAATCCTTATTTAATTTGGATAGAAAAAATACATTCTCAAGAAGAAAGTAGAGATATTGTTACTATTGCTTCTATGATTGAAAAAGAGGCAGCTACTAATAAAGATAGGTATATGATAGCTGGTGTCATTATGAATCGTTTAAATGCAGAAATGCGATTGCAAATAGACGCTACTGTATTATATGCATTAGGGTATCATAAATCTGCATTAACAAAACAAGATCTCAAAATAGAATCGCCATATAATACATATTTTACCTCTACATTACCGCCTGGTCCTATTTGTAGTCCTTCGTATGAATCATTAGAGGCGGCTCTAAGGCCAGAAATTCATTCTTATTTTTATTATGTAGTAGAAACTTATGGACAACCTCATCATACTTTTTCAAAAACATATGAAGAACATTTGGAAAAGGTAGAGCAGTACAAAGAATCTCAAAAAAGATAAAAGGTAAAAATTCTAATATTAGAATTTTTACCTTTTATTTTCTGCTAGAACTTCTTCATATAATTGTATAACTCGTTCTCCAAAAAGTGTAGAGGAATATTGTTGTACAGCTATATAAGCATTTTGAGCCATTTGTTGAGCGTTAAATGGATCTGCTATTAGTTCACATAAAATAGAAGATAGTTCATNATCATGATAAAAGATTTTTCCTGTTTTATTATTTTCAAGCATACCTTCTAAATTTTTATCATATTTTGCTACAACAGGAATCTTACCTGCCATGGCTTCTGCAAAAGTTAAACCTTGGGTTTCAGTAACAGAAGCACTAACAAAGATACTACCTAGTTGGTAAAATTCTCCTATCATATTCCAAGGTTGTTGTCCAGCAAAAATGATAGAAGACTGTATTTCTAATGTAGTAGATAATCCTTCTAAATATTTTTTTTCGGGACCGTCTCCAATGATTAATAACTTCGCTGTGGGAAATTGTTGAAGTACATTTGGCATAGCTTTTATTATCACATCAATGCTTTTTTCTTTAGCAAGTCTACCTACGAATAAAATGACAGGATCATCATGCTGAATATGAAACTTTTCTCGAAGTAATTGAATTTCTTTNGGGTCAAAATTTTCTTTTTTAAAGGGTTCTAAATTAATTCCTGTTGGAATTACTTCAATGGGTTTTTGAACTTTATAACTTTTTAGTATATCTTTAACTTTTTCTGTAGGAGCAATAACTCGATTACTCTTATTACAAAATATTCGACTGAGTCCTCTAGCCATTTTAGGTGTTATCTTCGTTTTTTTACCAAAAGTAATATAATGTACATAATCTTCATACATCGTATGGTAGGTATGAACATTCGGGAGATGAAGATGTTTAGAGACATATTTTCCAAAAAGGCCTAGAGAAAATTCAGTTTGTGTGTGAATTAGATCTAAATTTAACTTTTTAATCATGGTGATAGCCTTAGGGGAATATAAAAGTCCTACTCGGTGTGAAGGTAAAAAGACAAAAGGCATACTAGGAAGACGAAAAACTCTAGGAATAGCTTTTCTAGCATCAGGATGTGTAATGGTAAAAATGTAGACCTTATGTCCTTTTTTATTTAATTCTTTTTCTAATGTTCGAATAGATGTTACTACTCCGTTCACTTGAGGATAATAAGTATCTGTAAAAATTCCAATATTCATTTTAATTCTCCTTTGAAGTAGATTTCTTTATGGGTTTAATAAAATTGAAATGTATTCTATTGTTTTCTTCATAGAGGGTGAAGAATAATTTGATGCTTTTTCTAAAAGATCCGTTAGTTTTTTAATATCATGATTTGTTTGATATAAATCTGCTAGTAAAATATAGTTTTTGCTTAAATCAGATCCTATATTCACCCCATATTCTAGGACTTGAATAGCTTCTTCTATATAATTGGCTTCATACAAAGAGTTTCCCCACATAATAATATACTGTAAAAAACGTATAAAGTTTGACTCATAGTCAATTAAATGTTGAAAATTGGCAGGACCATATTGAAGCTTTAAATCAATATTTTTTTGATTGATTAAGTTTATCATTGGAAGTTTAGCTGTTTCTATGGCTTTTTGTTGTTGAGTCCATATGGTTCTTTCTTTTTCTAAGATCGGTTCTTTGTCCCATATAGGTAGATGAGAAATATCAATATGAAGGAGAAGGGATTCTATAGATTTTTTACGAACAGCAGAAGCTTGTTGTTCTTTCTCCATCATTTGTTCTATATAATTATCAGAAAGACTTTTAACTTGCTTTAATTTCCATGTATAAACACCTAAAAATATTAGAAATAAAATAAATAATGTTGGCATTTACTTAATCACTCCTTTATTTATAGATCTATATTATAGTACATTTTTTATTTTATGAAAAGAAAAAAATATGATATACTACTCATAGTATCAAAGATGAACATCTATGGTATAGTTGTTATTTGGAGGAAGTAATTATATGATTGAAGAATTAAATGATAATCAAAAAGTAGCAGTGGATCATTTTCAAGGACCTATGATGGTTTTAGCTGGACCTGGATCCGGTAAAACGATGGTTATCACTTATCGATTAAAAAATTTAATACAAAAATATCAAATATCTCCACAAAAAGTACTAGTTATTACTTTTACAAAAGCTGCAGCACAAGAAATGAAACAACGATTTGAACANTTAGTGCAAGCAGAAGGATTACATGTTAGAGGAATACATTTNGGAACGTTTCACGCTATTTTTTTTCGNATTTTACGAAGNGTATATGGATATAAGGTGAATCAAGTACTAAGAGAAGAAGAAAAGATAGCCATTTTTCGTGAATTAATTCGTAAAGAAGATTTAGCTTATGAAGATGAACAAGAGTTTTTAAAAGAGTTACAAACAGAAATATCACTTATAAAAAATGANCTTATTGATCCTTCTAATTATCACGCTTTATGCTGTAGTACGGAAGTNTTTCGTCGTATTTTAAAACAATATGAAAAGATAAAATATAAAATAGGGAAAATTGATTTTGATGATATGATTTGTTTATGNTATCAGACACTNCAACAAAATCCTNCTNTTCTTTCTTGGTGGCAAGANCGTTTTCAATATATTTTAGTAGATGAATTTCAAGATATTAATCGGGCTCAATATGANATCATTAAAATGTTGGCTGCACCAGAGAACCATTTATTTGTAGTAGGGGATGATGATCAAAGTATTTATAAATTTCGTGGAGCAAGACCTGAATTTTTACTTCAATTTCCTAAGGATTTTCCTCAGACTCAAAAGNTTATTTTAAATATAAATTATCGTTCTACGCAAGGTATTTTAGAAGCAAGTCAGAATGTAATTCAACAGAATCAACAACGTTATCAGAAAAAAATGAGTACCATTCATCACTATGGAGAAAGACCTATTTTATTACAAACAGAAGATTCTCAAGANGAAGCAGTATTTATTGCAGAANGTATTCAACAATTGCATCAAAAACATATTGCTTATGAAGAAATAGCAGTTCTATTTCGTACGAATATACAAGCAAGAGCATTTATTGATATTTTTTTAGATTATAATCTTCCTTTTTATTTAAGAGATGAAACTCCTAGTCTTTATGATCATTGGATTGCTAAAGATCTAGAAGCTTATTTCCAATTAACTTTTAATATTCATCAANATGAATACTTAGAACGTATTATCAATAAACCAAAACGGTATATTAGTAAAGGAAGTATAGTAGAAGCCAAAAAAAGANATCATTCTATTATNGATGGATTATATCAAAATCCTGCTTTAAAAACTTGGCAATTAAATCGTTTAGAAGAATTACAATTTCATTTACAACAGTTATCTAGAAAAAAAGCAAAGGAAGGTATTCAATATATTCGAAAAAATATAGGTTATCAAGACTTTTTATTTGAATATAGTGAATTTAGGAAAATAGATAGTAAGGGATTAGAAGAAATTCTTGATGAGCTACAAGAAGCTGCAAAGAAAGATCAGAGTATTGAAGAATGGCTAGATCATGTACAAAATGTAAGATGGGAACTAAAACAACAAAGAAATAAATATAGATATAAAAAAAATCAACAATCGGGTATTACTCTTAGTACATTACATGGCGCTAAAGGTTTGGAATTTAAAATAGTATTTATTGTAGGAGCGATAGAAGGAGTTTTACCTCATGAAAAAAGTATGGCCCCATCGGAACTTGAAGAAGAACGAAGATTGTTTTATGTTGGAATGACAAGAGCTAAAGAAAAATTATATATTTCATATCCTAAAAAACGTTATGAGGAAAAAGCAGAACCTTCTCGATTTGTTGATGAGTTGTTAGGACTACCTCAAGAAAAAGATTTTCAGATAAATACTCCGATTTTTCATCAAAAATATGGAGAAGGAATTATTAAAAAAAAGAAAGGTCCAATAATAGAAGTGCGTTTTAAAGATTATTGGAAAATAAAAAAGATAGACTTACAATATTGTCTTCAAGAAAAACTAATTACAGTTACAAAATAATTATAATAGAGTCTATTACATTATGAAATTGGAGAAACTAGAAAGGAGAAAGCTTATGTTTTTAAAAAGCAAAAAGCAACAACAAAGAATTGCTCTAGTAGTGGTTATCATTATGTTAGGAGCCACTCTTCTTGGAGCGATATTACCTTTATTTTAAATGTGATTCAGATAATAGAGGTAGTCAAAGTCAGACAACAAAAGATATGATGCGTATATGAAGGAAAGGAGGGAGAGCTTTATGAATGAAGAAAAAATGATGATCTTAAAAATGTTAGAAGAAGGGAAAATAACTTCAGAAGAAGCGGCAAGATTATTAGAAAGTCTTAAAGGTACTTCCAGTAAGACTAAAAAAGCGTATTCTTCTACAACAAAAAATAACCAAACTCAAAGATCAAATAACGTATCATCCGATTGGTTGAAAGATTTAGAACCTAAGATACAAAATATGGCGAATACTATGGCAAATACGGCATCCTCTTTTATGGATAAGTTAGCCAAAACAGTATCGGATTCGGATTTTAAAAATGTAATTTTAGGTGGATATCAAAGTGAAAGAGAAGTAAAACTAGATTTAAAAGTTACACCAAGTGAATGTAAAAAATTAATATTAAAGGCAAAAAATGATAGTATTTCTTTAAAAGGGTATAATGGAGATTACGTGAGTCTTACTATATTTTATAAATCGAAGGAAGATCCTAATCTGAATATACAATTAGTACAAAGTGATAATAATGTTTTTTTACGGTATGATCAAGAGAAGGTACAGTCGATTCGTATAGAAGGATTTATTCCTGAATCTGTTTTTTACAGTCTTCAATTAGAGTCCTATAATGGGAAAGTTTGCCTAGAGACTTGTAAAGCTCATGAAATTAAAATATTAACTTCTAATGCAACGGTGGATATTAGAGAGGTAGACAGTCAAAAATTATCTGTAGAAACTTCGAATGCTGCGATTTCTACAAGAGTATATGCTAATGAATTAGTTGATTTCACATACTATAATTGGAGTTTTGAAACATCAAATGCACCTATTAAATATTATATATCATCAGGTACTTCCATTGGTTATCAAATACAAGCGGTTACATCCCTTAATAAAATTCAAGTTAATATTCCTAATTTAACTTATACGCAAAATGAAGAAAATTATGTGGAGGCCCATACATTACATTATGATTTAGCACCTAAGAAGGTAGATTTAAGAATAACAACATCGAATAGCCCTATTATTTTACAATCTTAAAAATTTGTTACACTTTGGTTACAAGCTCTTTTTAAGGCAGAAAATATGGTATAATAAATTATTATATTATCATATATTAGATGAAGTGAATTGTACATTAAGTATGATATACTTTATGGGAGATATGATCTATTCAAGCCGAGAGAGTGATGTAGCTAGGAGGAGTTAAATGAAACGAGGTAGTATTTTTAGTATAACGATAGTTTTATGTATTATTATGTTAGTATTACCCATAGAAGCAGCCACGTCAAATCAAATATATGCAGGTAAACAATTAGCAACTCTACAATTATTAAAAGGATATGAAGATGGTTCTTTAGGTCTGGATCAAAATATTAAACGTGTAGAAATGGCTGTATTATTAGTACGAATTTTAGGATATGATAATAGTATCGTTATAGGAGCAGAAAATCAAAAATTTCAAGATCTTTCAGATTCTTATTGGGGTAAACCATGGATACAAAAAGCAACTCAACTTCAATTAATTAAGGGTTATCCTGGAGGAGTATTTCAACCAGAAAATAATATTTCTTATGTAGAAACAGTCGCACTCATGGTACGAATGTTAAAAAAAGAAAGCAATTTAACGGGAGAATGGCCCATGAATTATATGAATCGAGGAAAAGAAATTGGTATTATTCCATCTACTATTCATAAACAACCGGATGAATTATTAACACGAGGAGAAGTCGCAGAAATTGTTTGGAACACTCTTTTAGCAAAAATAAAATAAGAGTAAAACAATAAAACCACTATTAAATAGTGGTTTTATTGTTTTTTGAACATACATATATAATAAAAAGATATTTTTATTTTTTTTGTAAAGAAAGGGGATAGATATGAGGAAAGAAATAAATGCTTTTCTTTTTCTTCTTATTTTTGCTGTCTTTCTTTTTCGTATATTATTAACGAATACTATTTATGATGGAATTTATATTGAAAATATTTCGCTTGGGGGTCTAACGATAGAAGAAGCACAAAAAAAATTACAAGCCTATGAACAACAATTATTAATACAAAATAAATTAGAGCTTTGTATAGGTGAGTATCAAGAAGATGTTTCCTATGAGCAGTTAGGTGTTCAATATGAATTTTCGAATATTCTTGAAAAGGCATATCAATGGGGAAGAGATCAAAATTGGATGGAAAGCTATTTAACAATTTGTAGCCTTAAAAAAAAACCAGTGATATTTCCATTAAAAATTTCTTATAATGAAGATAATATTTATCTTTTATTAAAAGAATTGCAAAAAAACTTTTCTCAAAAACCAAAAGATGCTATAATACAAAGAAATCATGGTCGATTTAACGTGATAAAGGAGAAAAAAGGTAAAAAATTGAATATAACTCAAACGGCTCACTGTATAAAAAATGCTTTAACTATGGGAAATATAAAAAGAATAGAGGTACAGATAGAGGAGTGGCAACCCCAGTATACAAAAACACAACTAGAACAAATTCAATATCTTTTAGGAAGTTTTGTGACTTCTTTTAGTGAAGATAAGGTTATGAGAAATCATAATATACAACAAGCTTCAAAACAGATTAATGGTATACTTATTCATCCAGGAGAAATTTTTTCTACTAAAAAAGTTTTAGGAGAAATTACAAAAGAAAATGGCTATGTAGAAGCTCCTGTTATTATAAAAGGCAATTTGATTAAAGATGTAGGGGGAGGTATATGTCAGGTTGTCACAACATTATATAATGCTGTGTTATTTTCAGAGTTAGAGATTATTGAAAGAAAAAATCATTCTCTACCTGTTGGGTACGTACCATTAGGCCAAGATGCAGCTTTTGCAACAACATGGCTTGATTTTAAATTTCAGAATAATACAGAAGGCCTTTTATATATAGAATCTTTTACTGATAAAAATGAGCTTTATGTTAATATTTATGGTACAATACCAAAAGAAAAGGATAGAAGAATTGAGTTTATAAGTAAAATAGAAGAACCACCACTATCTATAATCACAAAGGATAAACAAATAAAAGAAGAAAGTAAAGATTTATATGTAAGATTATACAAAAGGGTATATAATAAAGATCAGTTGATTGAAGAAAAAGTGATTAATGAAAGTTATTATAAAATGAAATCAACATCATAAGGACAGACAGGAGAGGAGTTTTACGAATGAAAATAGGAAAGGTTCCATCTTCTATTTTAAGTGAATATGTATTTGAACAAATTCAAAATAAAAGAAAAGAAATTTTACTTGGTTCAGCTATAGGAGAAGATTGTTCTATTATTGAATTTAATTCAGATGAATTATGTGTTGTATCTACAGATCCTATTACAGGAGCTACTGAAAATATTGGTTATTTAGGTGTGCATGTCACTTGCAATGATTTAGCTTCTAATGGTGCAGAGCCGATTGGTCTATTAATTACTTTGTTATTACCTCCTTCTTCTGATAAAGAACAATTACAAGAGATTATGCAACAGATTGAAAAAGGTGCTAAAGAAGTTAATGCTCAAATTATAGGAGGCCATACAGAGATTACAGATGCAGTTACTCGTCCTATTTTATCTGTAACAGGTATTGGTAAAAGTTTAAAGAAGAATATAATTACATCTAAACCTAAAATTAATGAGGATGTTATTATGACAAAATGGGCTGCTTTAGAAGGAACAGCTATTTTAGCTAAAGAAAAAGAAGAATGGTTACAAAATTATCTTTCTAAGGATGAACTAAAGACAGCTCAAAGTTGTATACAATATTTATCTGTGCTTCCAGAAAGTAAAATAGCAGTACAATATGGAGTAAGTGCAATGCATGATATTACAGAAGGAGGCTTGTTAGGGGCTTTATGGGAAATGGCTCATTATGGCCAAGTAGGTATGGAAATTAATGCAAGCCAAATTCCTATCCTTCCCGAAACAAAAAAGATTTGTAATTTGTTTAAAATAGATCCTCTTCGATTGATTTCAAGTGGATCAATGGTTATAACTTGTAAAAAAGGACAAGAATTGGTTCACAAGCTTCAATCTAAAGGGATAAAAGCTTCTATAATTGGACAAACCATTACAAATCAAGAGATATATTATAAAAATAATCATCAAAAGCTTCTTATAGGACCACCCGATGTAGATGAATTATATAAAGTGTTATAAAAAGGAGGATCTTTATGAATAAGATGAGAGAAATTATTTTAGAAATCTTAGAAAAAAATAGTAAAATTAATCCATCCGATTTAGCGGTTATGTTAGGATCCAGTGAAACAGAAATTGTCAATGAGATTCAAAAAATGGAAAAAGAGCAAGTGATTTGTGGTTATCATACCCTTATTAATTGGGATAAAACAACCAAAGATTCAGTAACTGCATTGATTGAAGTGAAGGTAACCCCTCAAAGAGGAGAAGGCTTTGATCGAATTGCAGAAAGGATCTATCGTTTTCATGAAGTAAAGGCAGTTTATCTAATGTCTGGAGGATTTGATCTTACAGTTATTATTGAAGGCAGCACTATGAAAGAGGTTGCTTTATTTGTAGCACAAAAACTATCAACATTAGATTCTGTACTAAGTACATCTACTCATTTTGTACTAAAAAGATACAAAGATCATGGATTGATTTTTGAAGAACATAAAAAAGATGAAAGAATGGTGGTATCTCCATGAATGAACAGTTATTATCTAAAAAAGTAAAAGATATTCCTCCATCTGGAATTCGTAAATTTTTTGACGTAGTAAAAGAAATGGAGGATGCTATTTCTCTTGGTGTAGGAGAACCAGATTTTGATACACCTTGGCATATTCGAGAAGAAGGAATTTATTCTCTTGAAAAAGGGAAAACTGTATATACATCCAATGCAGGTCTAATAGAATTAAGAGAAGAAATTTGTCATTACCTACATAGGAGATTTGGATTAACCTACAACCCTAAAACAGAAACGTTGATTACCGTAGGAGGAAGTGAAGGGATTGATTTAGCGTTTCGAGCTATGATAAATCCGGGAGATGAGGTTTTAATTCCAGAACCTTGTTTTGTATCCTATAAGCCATGTGCTGTAATGGCAGGAGGCGTAGCTGTACCTATTCCTTTAAAAGCAGAAAATGATTTTAGACTTACTAAAGAAGAATTAGAGTCTTATATTACTCCTAAAACTAAAATATTAGTACTTCCTTTTCCCAATAATCCAACAGGGGCTATTATGACAAAAAAAGATTTAAAGAATATTGTAGATGTCATTATTAAACATGATTTATTTGTAATTTCGGATGAAATTTATGCTGAACTTACTTATGAAGAAGAAGGACATGTTTCTATTGCTTCTTTGCCAGGTATGAAAGAACGAACTTTGGTATTAAATGGGTTTTCTAAAGCCTATGCGATGACGGGATGGAGAATGGGATATGCTGTAGGACCAGCTCCCTTAATCAAGGTCATGACTAAAGTGCATCAATATGCTATTATGTGTGCTCCTACTACAAGTCAATATGCAGCTATTGAAGCATCGAGAAATGGGGATGAAGATGTTTTACGTATGAGAACAGCCTATGATCAAAGAAGACGAATTATGGTGAAGGGTTTTAGGGATATGGGATTAGATTGTTTTGAACCTTTAGGTGCTTTTTATGTTTTCCCTTCGATTCAAAAAACAGGTTTTTCATCAGAAGAGTTTGCAACACAATTATTACAACAACAAAAAGTAGCTGTCATACCTGGTACAGCGTTTGGAGATAGCGGAGAAGGATTTATTCGATGTTCTTATGCTTATTCGATAGATGAAATTAAAGTGGCTTTAGAAAGAATTGAAAAATTTGTTAAACAATACATTTAGTTGGAATCATTTATTTTAATATGAATTTTGTTCATGTTAAGTAAAATAAGGATAAAATGCTGAAAAATCACAGCATTTTATCCTTATTTCCTTTGACATTCAGGGCATATACCATAAAAATAAATTTTTTCACTCAATAATTTAAAATCAGTTACATGAGATACTTTTTCGCGTAAGTTTTGTAATAAATCAGTGTGCAAATCATAGACATGATTACAAGATAGACAAATTAAATGAGGATGAGAAGCAACATTAGCATCATATCGAAAACTATCTTCTCCCACATTTAATTCTTGGACTAAATCCGCTTTTTTAAGAGCATCTAAAGTTTTATAAACAGTAGCTAAGCTCATAGTAGGATGTGTTTCTTGTAAAGATTTATAAATGGTTTCTGCACTTGGATGTTCTGTAGTATTACAAAGCATATGAAAAATGGCAATTCTTTGTGGAGTTACTTTAAGCCCTTTTGCCTTTAATAGTTCAGCAATTTCTTTCATAGAATATACAACTCCTTGATAATAATTACTATCTCATGCTAATGATAATACATTCAATCTAATAAGTCAATACGATACAAATAGTTATTAACAAAATCCTATAATCTACAACTTCTGTTTATGTTGATGCTATAGAAGACAGCTATCGTATCAATTAAAAAAGTTAGAATTTGTACTTGGATATTTATATAGTAAGAATATTATTTTATATTAATCATGATTAACAGATAAAAAGGAGACATTTTATGAATATTGTACTTTTAGAACCCGAAATTCCTCAAAATACAGGTAATATAGCAAGAACTTGTGCTGCCACAGGATCAACATTACATCTTATTAAACCTTTAGGATTTTCTATTGAAGATAAATACTTAAAACGAGCTGGATTGGATTATTGGAATTTAGTAGATGTATTTCTTTATGATAATTATGAAGATTTTATGGTCAAACAAGGTGCACCTAAAATTTATATGGCTACTACTAAAGCACGTCATAAATATACAGATGTTGCTTATGACAAGGATAGTTTTATTATGTTTGGTAAGGAAACGGCTGGAATACCAGAAGAAATTTTAAAAGATCATGATGAAACGTGTATTCGAATTCCTATGATTTCAGATGCACGTTCGCTTAACTTATCTAATTCTGTCGCTATTATTTTATATGAAGCATTACGGCAAAATCAATTTGATCATTTATTAAAAGAGGGACAGTTAACAAAATATTCTTGGTAATAGGAATAAAAAACCACAGCATAAACTTTTTTCTTTGTGAAAAGATAGTATAAAAGATTGAATTTAATTTATTATATTTATATTATACCTAGAGAAAGAAGTGATAGATATTGTGGACAGGAATTATTATAGGTATTTTTATTGGAATAGCCTTAGGAATTTTGCTTGTATCTATGGCTATATCAGCAAAAAATAGTAGTGAACAAGGTGATTTTTCACAGCTCAATCAAATGGAATCCTCAGAAGAGTTAGTACCAGATATACATCGTAATATAAAAAATCAAGAGCAAATAAAAAAGCAAAAAGAGGAGTAATAGCTATGTTCCCCTGAAAATAAACGGATATACAATCTGTTTAGTAAAGGGGAGCTATTTTTATATTGAAAATAAGAATATAAGAGGTATTGAAGTTCAAGCTCTCACTACTTATATAGCTCTTCTGTTCAAATTGTCATAGGGTGGTTTTTATAAACTTTAAGGAGAACAATTTAATAGTAAGTGGCAGTTCAAGTTAAAGATATAAGCCATAGAAAATTAAAAAACATAGAAACTTAGTTGTAGAACAAAAGGGTTATGATATAATAAAAGCAGATTTATTTGAAATAGGAGAAGTAAATAATGAATTTTTATATAAAAGGTAGGAAAAGGATATGAATAAGAAAGCATTACAAACATTAGAATACCCTAAAATTTTATCACAGCTAGCACATTATGCGGTATCTTCCATGGGTAAGGATAAAGCAAGAGCTCTAACGCCTTCTATTGATAGGGAAGAAATTCAGGCTTTTCAAAGAGAAACATCCGATGCGGCTAGTATGATTATACGAAAAGGAGGTATTCCTTTAGGAGGGTTAAAGGATATACGTGCTGCATTAAAGCGAGTTCGTATTGGAGGAATATTATCCATGGAAGAATTACTCCATACAGCGGATGTATTGCGAGTATGTCATAAAGTAAAATCCTATGCACGACGAGAGAATGAAGAAGAAGGATATCCAAGTTTAGAACCTTTATTTCAAAATATACAGCCTTTACCACATTTAGAAAAAGAGATTACTCGATGTATTATATCAGAAGAAGAAATGGCAGATGAGGCAAGTTCTGCATTACGTGATATTCGACGAAAAATGAAAAATCTTCAAGAAAGAGTAAAACAACAATTGCATAATATTATTCACTCCTCTAGATATAAAAATATGCTTCAAGATTCAGTAGTTACTATACGTAATCAGCGATATTGCGTTCCTATTAAGCAAGAATATAGAAGTAGTTTTCCAGGAATGGTGCATGATCAATCGGCTACAGGGTCTACTGTTTTTATTGAACCTATGGCAGTGGTTCAGATGAATAATGAGTTAAAGGAAAGTCAAGCACAGGAAGCGATAGAAATAGAAAAAATTTTACAAGAATTAAGTGCTATGGTAGCAGAAAACTTAGATATTTTAGAAAGTAATTTATCATTACTTACACAATTAGATTTTATTTTTGCTAAAGGACAATTATCCCTTCATATGCGTGGAAGTGAACCTATATTTAATAATCAAGGTCGTATTTATATTAAAAAAGCAAGACATCCTTTATTAAATCCCGAAACAGTTGTACCTATTGATATTTATTTAGGAAAAGATTTTACTACCCTTGTTATTACAGGTCCCAATACAGGAGGGAAAACGGTTACTTTAAAAACTTTAGGTTTATTTACACTTATGGGGCAATCAGGTCTTCATATTCCTGCTTTTGATGGTAGTGAACTTAGTGTTTTTGATGAAGTATTTGCTGATATTGGAGATGAACAAAGTATTGAACAAAGCTTAAGTACATTTTCTTCTCATATGACTAATATTGTAAATATTTTAGAAGAAGTAACCGATCAATCATTGGTTTTGTTTGATGAATTAGGAGCTGGTACGGATCCAACAGAAGGGGCAGCACTGGCTATGTCTATTTTACAATATTTACACCAAAGGCAAATACGAACGGTCGCTACTACGCATTATAGTGAACTTAAAGTATATGCACTTTCTACAGAAGGAATAGAAAATGCTAGTTGTGAATTTGATGTTCATACATTGCGACCAACGTATCGATTGTTAATTGGTATTCCAGGAAAAAGTAATGCATTTGCTATTTCTAGACGCCTTGGATTGCCAGAGTATATTATTAATGATGCCAAAGAATTTTTAGAACATGAAGATGTTCATTTTGAAGATGTGATTACTGATTTAGAGATTAGTAGAAAAGCGGTATTAGCAGAACAAGAGAAGGCAGCTAGATATCGAAAAGAAGTCGAAGGTTTAAAAGTTCAAATAGAAGATCAAAAACAAAAGATTCAACAGCAAAAAGATAAAATTCTTCGTGAAGCTAGAGAACAAGCACGGCAAGAGTTACAAGAAGCGAAAGATGAAGCCGATCGAATGATTCAAGAAATGAGGAAATCATTTAAGGAACATCAATTAACCTTATCTCAAAAAAGATTAGAAGAAGGACGGGCGGGAATAAGAGAAAAATTAGAGGAAGTAGAAGGAAAATTAGCTCAGAATATTTTTGTCAAAAAAAATTTTAGAAAACCTCTTACAAATGTACAACCCGGGCAAGAAGTTTTTCTTCCATCGTTTAATCAAAGGGGGTCTGTACTTACTTTACCAGATGATAAAGGGGAGGTTATGGTACAGGTGGGTATTATTAAAATGAAAATACACCTTTCACAGCTTACATTATCCGATACGTCTGTAGAAAATAAAAAAACTTCTTATTCAATTCGTACTGCAGGTGTAAAAAGTAAAGCTCAAAATATTTCACCAGAATTAGATGTTCGAGGAGAAATGGTAGAAGAAGCAATTGAAAATGTAGATAAATATTTAGATGATGTTTATTTATCGAAGTTACCTCAAGTAACTATTATTCATGGAAAAGGAACGGGAGCTTTACGACAGGCTATTCAACAACATCTCAAAAGACATCCATTGGTTAAATCTTATCGTTTAGGCAAATTTGGAGAGGGTGAATCTGGAGTTACGATAATAGAAATGAAAAAATAATATAAGGAGAGTATGAGAGGATGGAAAAACAAAAAATATTAATTGTAGATGATGATATGCATATTGCTGAATTAATATCCTTATATTTAAATAAAGAAGGGTATGAAACGAAACAGGTATATAGTGGGAAAAAGGCAGTTGAAGTTTTTACAAGTTTTACACCTCATTTAGTAATATTAGATCTAATGCTTCCAGAAATGGATGGCTATGATGTATGTAAAGCAATTCGTAAGATGAGTAATATTCCTATTATTATGCTAACAGCCAAAGGAGATACTTTTGATAAAGTATTGGGACTAGAATTAGGTGCGGATGATTATATAGTAAAACCTTTTGAACCAAAAGAATTGATAGCACGGGTAAAAGCAGTATTACGACGTTATAAAATAAAACAAGAAGATATAAAACAAGTCGTTGTTCCTAATATGACAATTAATCTTTCTAACTACATGGTGATGTATCATGGCAGAGAACTTGAAATGCCACCAAAAGAATTAGAACTTTTATATTTTCTTGTATCTAATGCTAATCAAGTATTTACTCGTGAACAACTATTAGACCAAATTTGGGGTTATGAGTATGTAGGAGATACTCGTACGGTTGATGTTCATATTAAAAGAATTCGAGAAAAATTACAAGAAGAAGATCCATGGAATATTAAAACAGTATGGGGTGTAGGATATAAATTTGAGGTGAAATAATGTTTAAAACCTTATTTAGTAAATTAATGAGTCTATATACAATCATTATATTAACCACTCTTTTATTATTATCTGTTTTATTATCTAGTGCTATTCAAAATTATTTTATGACACAAAAAGAAGAAATGATGTTAGAACAAGGACGAATTATTCGAGATCAATATGCCCTTCAATACTATACTGGTTTTATGGATCAAAAAAAGCTAAGTGTTCAATTAGAATTAATTGATAAGTATTTAAATGCACGTATTTGGTTAGTTGATACCACTGGAAAAATCTATATGGATTCTCGAACAGCACAAGATCCACGTTGGGTAGGACAACAAATCAATGTAGATGTTATTAAAACAGTATTAAATGGAGAAACAATAACGATTAGAGGAAAATTTGGAGAAAGTTTTATAGAGCCTGTATTAACAGTGGGATATCCTATTAGTATTAACTATCAGGTCGTAGGAGCTTTATTTCTTCATGCTTCGATTCCTGATATTCAAAAGACGGTTTCGTATGTATCTGGTTTGATTTTTTTATGTTTATTAATTTCCTTAATTATTGCTTTTGTTTTTGTATATATTATTTCACGTAAAATTATTAATCCTATTAAAGAAATGAATGATATTGCAAAGACGATGGCAGAAGGAGATTTTAAAAGAAGAATTATTGTAGATAGTGAAGATGAAGTAGGAGAGTTAGCAGAAAGTTTTAACCATATGGCAGAAGAACTGAATCAGTTAGAAGAATTACGAAGAGGATTTCTTGCTAATATCTCACATGATTTTCGTTCGCCTTTAACATCCATAAAAGGTTTTATTCAAGCTATTTTAGATGGAACTATACCACTCGAATTTCAAGAAAAATATTTAAATATTGTTTTAGAAGAAACAGATCGACTCACTACCTTAACCAATGAAATTTTAGATTTGACATCTATGGAATCGGAAAATATTAATTTAGAAAAAACAAATTTTGATTTACATGATTTAATTCGAAAAATTGTAATTCAATTTGAACAAAGATTAAAGAAAAAACAAATTAATTTAAATTTGATTTTTCAACATGAAGTGTTATTGGTTTATGCCGATAGTGATAAAATAAAAAGAGTGTTATATAATTTAATCGATAACGCAGTTAAGTTTATAGGCGAAAAAGATCAGATTATTATTGATACCTCTATCCATGATAAAAAAGCTTATATTTCTATTCAAGATACAGGATTAGGGATGTCTAAAGAGGAACTTCAGCATATCTGGGATCGTTTTCATAAAGGAGATCGTTCGAGGGGAAAAGATAAAATGGGAACAGGTCTTGGATTAGCCATTGTGAAGCAAATTATTAAAAATCATGGAGAAGATATTTTTGTAGAAAGTGAAGAAGGTATAGGAACTACCTTTGTTTTTACACTACCTTTGGCAGAAGAAATAGAAAAATGATAATGTTTACAAACCGTTCATAATTAAGTCAAAAACATTCGTTATAATAAAGATAACAAAGAAAATAAAAATATTGATATATTTATTAATATGAATAGAGGAGGTCTTATTTATGGATGAATGGAAAAATTATGAAACAGAGGAACAAAACAAGGAAGAATCTTCTTATTATTATACAGAAACTATTAAGCCAGAAAAAGTGAAGAAACAATCATCATGGAAAAAAATCATTCTTTTTATTTTCATTATTGGATTGGTAGGAGGAACGTCTATTAGTGTAGGAGTACGAATAGGAAAACCTCTTGCACATAATATTATTCAACCCTTTTTAGAACAATTCAATAAATCTTGGACATTTCAAGAAGATGCACCTACATCCGATGAAACACTTTCACAAGATACAAAGGCTAATTCTGGTACGAGTATTTTACCAGTAACTTCTACAGGAGAAAAATCACCTGTAGTAGAGATCGCAAAAAAAGTAGGTCCATCTGTTGTAGGAGTTACTAGTCATGTAACCGTAAGAGATTGGTTTAATAACCCTTATAACAAAGAAGAAACAGGTTCAGGAGTTATTTTTGGGGAAAAAGGCGATGAAGTAATGATTGTAACGAACTACCATGTAGTAGAAAAAGCAAATACAGTCAGCATTACTTTATTAGCAGACCATACAGTACCTGCTTATTTAAAAGGATATGATTCACAAACTGATTTAGCTGTACTATATATTAAAAAAGATGAAATTCCCGCAGATATTCGAAATCAAGTATGCCCAGCTGTACTAGGAAATTCTGATGAGCTAGAGGCAGGAGAATTAGCAGTTGCTATTGGAAATCCTTTGGGAACAACTTTTAGTAATACAGTTACCGTAGGAGTCATTAGTGCAGTAAATCGACAATTACCTTTATATGATAAAACCATGACGATGATTCAGACGGATGCAGCAATTAATCCAGGGAATAGTGGAGGAGCTTTAGTCAATGGTAAAGGAGAAGTAATTGGTATTAATACCATTAAACTAGTAGATGCCAAAGTAGAAGGTATGGGATTTGCTATTCCTATTAATAATGTAAAACCTATTATTGAAGATTTAGTCAATCGAGGTTCTGTTCCACGTCCTGGTTTAGGAATTATAGGAGCGAATATTAGTGAAGATGTCAGTGAATTATATGAAATTCCTATTGGAATTTTAGTTCGAGATGTGGCTTCTGGTAGTGCAGCGGATATAGCAGGTATTCGACAAGGTGATATTATTATTCAAATGGAAGGACAAAAGATTACTTCTATGGATCAATTGACTAAAATTATTAAAAATCATAAAGTGGGAGATACAGTAGAAATGGTTGTTGTTCGAGATTTTTCAACCAAAAAAGTTCTTAAAGCAAAATTACAAGACATTAATCAAAAATAAGATATCATTTAAAGCATGAGATAAAATATCTCATGCTTTATTACTTTACTAGTTTTTTTTATTTTTTTCATGTATAATAGATAAGACAAAGAAATAAAGCAGTGTTAAGTTGAAAGGAGTCATATATGCGTTACATTACAGATCTCCGAGAAGGAGATAATGTTATAGAACATTATTTATGCAAACAAAAACAAATTTTAAAATCTCGTGCAGGAAAGTCATATTTATCTTTAAAGTTACAGGATAAAACAGGTATTATAGATGCAAAAGTATGGGATTTAAATGATAGTATTCGTGAATTTAATGAATATGATTTTATCAAGATAGATGGAACTGTATTAATTTATCAAAATGAATATCAACTGAATGTTCGAAGAATTCGTCAAAGTTTAGAAGGAGAATACGATCCAAAAGATTATATTCCGTCTACCAAAAAGGATATAGATGAATTATATAAAAATTTATTNANTTATATCCCAACGATTAAAAATCCATATATTAAAAAATTGATTCAAAGTTTTTTTGTAGAGGATGAAGATTTTATTAAGAAATTTAAAATTCATTCGGCGGCTAAAAGTATTCATCATGGTTATATGGGGGGACTTTTAGAACATACGTTGTCCGTTGTACAAATTTGTGATTTTTTTAGTAATCAATATGAAGGGGTTTGTAGAGATCTCCTTATTGCTACTGCTATGTTTCATGATATTGGGAAAATCCATGAGCTTTCTCAATTTCCAGAGAATGATTATACAGATGGTGGACAATTAATAGGACATGTGATTATAGGTATGGAAATGGTATCCCGTAAAATAGACAAAATAGAAGGATTTCCACCTACATTAGCTAATTTAATTAANCANTCTTTATTAGCTCATCATGGNGAATTAGAATACGGATCACCTAAACGTCCTAAGACCCTTGAAGCTTTTATTTTACATTGTGCAGATAATGTAGATGCGAAGATTACTATGCTTGGAGAAATGTTTTCATCAGCTTCTCAAGAAGACATATGGCTTGGGTATCAAAGAATGTTTAGTCGTAACTTAAGAAAAACAGAATTTTAAAGAGGTGAGATATGCATAACGATTCAAAAATGATTTCGGCATCAGAAGTGAATCAATTTACATATTGTGCTTATCAGTGGTATTATACTCGTTTACATGGACAAACGACTTTAAGACAATTAGCAAAAGAACGAAATAAAAAATATGNCTATCATGATATAACACAAAATCGGTTTTCTAAGGGAAACCGATTTCATTCATCTTATCATTTTTGGTATCGAATAAAAAGAATGTTTCTTATCATTGGAATTTGGTTGTTGATTATTCTTCTTATTTATTTTATGATGCAGGTGATACAAAATGGATGATATATGGATTGTCTTATTTTTAATAAGTATGTTTATATTTTTCTGTATGTTATTATATCGTCCTTCTATTCAAATAAAAAAGCCNCAATTAGGAGTACCGTGGGCTAAAATGATTTATACAGATCAAAAACAAAAAAAATCATCTGCGTNTCTTATTCAACATAAAATTTTATCCTCTGAAAAATATGGTGTTAGAGGAAAACCAGATTATATTTTTCAAAGGTATATAAGTGGATCTTTGATTCCTGTAGAATTAAAAAGTGGAACTATTTCTAAAAAAAATCCTTTACCGAATCCAGGAGATTTAATGCAGTTAGCGGTTTATTTTTTAATTATTGAAGATGTATATGGAAAGCGTCCTAAACAAGGACGATTGATTTATAAAAATTATATGTTTATTATCAAAAATACAAAAAAATTACGTACGCAGGTATTAACAACGTTGGAAGATATGCGAAAAATGTTAGAGACTGGAGATTATAAAGTAGATTCTAGTTTTATTAAATGTAAATCTTGTATATGTAAAGAAACAGTTTGTGAATACTATCAATATAGAGATTAAAAAATAATAAATAAGGAGTTTGATATGAGTATAAGCAATAATATTAAAAAAAATGAACATTATTATATGACTATCCACGATCTTGGAAACCATGGGGAAGGAGTGGGTAAAGTTGAAAACTTTACTTTATTTGTAGAAGGAGCTATTCCGGGAGATGAAATAGAAGTTCGAGTTGTAAAAGTGAAAAAAAAATATGGTTATGGAAAATTAATAAAGATTATAAACCCATCGCCTTACCGAGTAGAGCCAATATGTCCTATTACTCAAAAATGTGGAGGTTGTCAAATCCAACATATTCAATATGAAGAACAATTAAAGATAAAATATAAAAAAGTAAAAGATCATTTAGAACGTATTGGAGGATTAAAAAATGTTCTTATACATCCCGTTATAGGAATGGATCACCCTTATTGTTATCGTAATAAAGCTTTATTTCCTGTGGGAATGTCTAATGGAGAAGTACAGATTGGTTTTTTTGCTCCTCGTAGTCATAATATCATGGACATGGANCAATGTTATATTCAACATCCAGTTACAGAAAAAGTTATTTTCCTTATACGAGAATTTATTACAAAGTATCATTTATCTATTTATGATGAAAAAGAACATACAGGATTATTACGCCATATTTTAGTAAGAACAAGTTGGAATACAAAAGAAGTGTTGGTTTGTCTTGTGATTAATGGAAAGAAGATTCCTTATGCGGATCAATTAGTTCAGTATTTGCAACAAATTCCTCATATAGTGGGTATTTTATTAAGTATTAATGAAGAACGAACGAATGTAGCTTTAGGAGAAAAAATTCAAGTGTTATGGAGAAAAGATTATATTGTGGATTCCATTGGAGAATTACAATTTCATATTTCACCTCTTTCTTTTTTTCAAGTCAATCCGATTCAAACTAAAATTTTATATGATAAAGCTTTAGAATATGCAGCTTTAACAGGAGAAGAAGTGGTATGGGATGCTTATTGTGGAATTGGCACTATTTCACTTTTTTTAGCTCAGAAAGCAAAGTGTGTATATGGGGTAGAAATTGTAGATGCGGCTATAAATAATGCAAAAGAAAATGCAAAATTAAATCATATAAATAATGTAGAATTTTTCGTAGGAAAAGCGGAAGAGGTAATACCTCAAAAATTAAAAGAGGAAGGAATCAAAGCCGATGTTATGGTAGTGGATCCACCAAGAAAAGGTTGCGATTCTGANCTTTTAAAAACGATTGTAGAAATGTCACCCGATCGAATGATATATGTTTCCTGTGACTCAGCTACTTTGGCTAGAGATTTAAAGTACCTTGTGGAAAAAGGATATGCAGTAAAAGAAGTACAGCCAGTCGATCTTTTCCCACAGACGATGCATGTGGAGACGGTATGTTTATTGTCCAAACTCAATGCAAAGCAACATATCGAGATTAACTTGGATATGGACGAGCTGGATTTGACCGATGCGGAGAAGAAAGCTACCTACCAAGAAATCAAAGATTATGTGCTGGAACACAGCGGCTTAAAAGTCAGCAGCCTGTATATCGCACAGGTAAAGCAGAAGTGCGGTATCATCGAGCGTGAAAACTACAATAAGCCGAAGTCTGAGGACGCTAAACAGCCCCAATGCCCGCCGGATAAAGAAAAAGAAATCAAGGAGGCATTGACGCACTTCGGTATGATCTAAGGAGGGCGAATATGACGCATTTGATTTCTTGTGAGTTTAACATGGATACTGCCTGTGTGGAGCTGAAATTTACCGATGGTAGCATGATTGCGATTGATACGATTGCCGTGGAGAATGAGATTGCCAACAATATGTATCAGAGGTCGGAGCTTGACTATCTGATTTACAATGCACCACTTGAATATGCTGAACTTATTTTGAATGGTGATCCAGAAACTTATCTTAAAACTGTGACCGAGTACAAGACATTTGATTAGCACGCCTCCACTCAGTATATGAATATTTTGTAACATTCTTCGGATATCCATTGACATTGCAAATCAAACGTGCTATACTATACCATAAATTTAATACACCAAACCGTTGAAGCGGAGATAACGGCAATGATGCCTTTACAGAGAGCCTGCGATGCTGAGAATCAGGCAAGAAACAAGTTGTCAAATGGACCGCTGAGGGCGCAGTCAAATGTGATTATCACAAAGTATTCTGCGACGTTGTAGGCAGACGTCATTTGCCGGGGATATGTTGGTATCCTGCTAAGCGCACAGGTCATGCTGTGAATCAAGGTGGCACCGCGGATAAGTGTTTTTATTCGTCCTTGACAGAGAGTATATTTCTGTCAAGGGCGTTNTTGTTTTTAATGAGACTCCTTTGACGGAAGATGANCGTCAAAGGAGTTTTTTCCTTTTCAAAGGAGGTTACGGTATGGTGTTTTCAAAACGATGGTGGCGCTCCCGGCGCCTAACAAAACTGAATATCAAGATGCAAACGCAACTTAACGTAACTTTATCCTTTGGAGGTGCAGCGAATGAAAATTCTGCCAACTTTAGCTGAAGTAAAAAAGATTGCTTCAGATACAAAATACAATGTGCTCCCGGTGAGCTGCGAGATGCTTTCCGACTTTACCACGCCCATTGAAACCATGAAGATACTGAAAAACGTATCTATCCATTGCTATATGCTGGAATCCGCTCAGGCAAACGAAACGTGGGGAAGATATACATTCCTTGGGTTCGACCCGAAAATGGAGATTACCTGCATGGACGGTGAAATGAAAATCGGGAATCTTAAAGTAAAAACGGAGTATCCTTCCGACTATCTCCGTCAGATTCTTGCAGACTACAAAAGTCCCCGTTTTGATTATCTTCCGTCCTTCACGGGGGGTCTGGTCGGATATTTCTCCTACGATTATCTCGGATACAGCGAGCCGAGCGTGAAATGTGATGTGGAAGATACGGAAAACTTTAAGGATGTCGATCTGATGCTTTTTGACAAGGTTATCGCCTTTGACCATTTGCGGCAAAAGATCGTTCTCATTGTCAATATGCCGCTGGATGATGTGGAAGTCGGATATAACAAAGCTGTCATGGAGTTAAAACAACTCGTAGAACTTCTAAAAAACGGCGAAAAGATGAATGAACCCGGCGGCAGACTGCTCGGTGAAGTTACACCACTGTTTGACAAAGCTCAGTTCTGCGATATGGTGGAAAAGGCGAAGCACCATATTCGTGAGGGTGATATTTTTCAAATTGTATTGTCAAACCGCCTGTCCGCGCCCTTTGAGGGTAGTTTGCTCAATACCTATCGTGTACTCCGCACCATCAATCCGTCGCCATATATGTTCTATTTTTCGGGAACCGACGTAGAGGTGGCGGGTGCATCCCCCGAAACGCTGGTTAAGCTGGAAAACGGTGTACTTCATACTTTCCCTCTTGCCGGAACAAGACCGAGAGGAAAGACAGAGGCAGAAGACAAGGAACTTGAAGCGGAATTGCTGGCTGACGAAAAAGAACTTGCCGAGCACAATATGCTGGTCGATCTCGGCAGAAACGACCTTGGAAAGATCAGCAAATTCGGTACCGTACAGGTCGAAAAACTTCACTCGATTGAACGTTTTTCCCACGTTATGCACATCGGCTCTACGGTTCGGGGCGAAATTGATGAAAAACACGATGCACTCGATGCCATTGAAGCGGTATTGCCAGCGGGAACGCTCTCCGGCGCACCGAAGATCAGAGCTTGCCAGTTGATTGGAGAGCTGGAAAACAACAAACGCGGCATTTACGGCGGCGCCATCGGGTACATCGACTTCACCGGGAATATGGATACCTGCATTGCCATTCGCATTGCCTACAAGAAAAACGGCAAGGTGTTCGTGCGGAGCGGCGCCGGCATTGTAGCGGATTCCGTACCCGAAAAGGAATTTGATGAATGCCTGAACAAAGCCAAATCCTCTCTCAAAGCCTTGGAACTTGCACAGGAGGCGGAATTATGATTTTACTGATAGATAATTATGACAGCTTTTCCTATAACCTTTTCCAGCTCGTCGGAGAGATTGAGCCGGATATCAAGGTCATCCGCAACGATGAAATGACAGTGGAGGAAATCAAAGCCTTGCATCCTGACCGCATTATTCTCTCCCCCGGACCGGGCAGACCGGAGGACGCAGGCGTCCTCATAGATGTTGTGAAGAACATCCGCGCTATTCCTATACTTGGTGTTTGCCTCGGTCATCAGGCAATCTGTGCGGCATTCGGCGCGACCGTTACCTATGCAAAAGAATTGATGCACGGCAAGCAGTCAAACGTAAAATTTGATATTTCCTGCCCGTTATTTGCAGGCTGCCCGGAAACGGCTCCCGTCGCACGATACCATTCACTTGCGGCAGATGTTAACACCATACCGGAGCACCTGAAAATCACAGCGATTACCGAGGATGGAGAAATCATGGCAGTTCAGCATAAAGAATATCCCATATACGGTGTACAGTTTCATCCCGAATCCATTATGACACCGGACGGAAAACAGATGCTTAGAAATTTTATAAAGGAGATATGAGTGATGATTAAAGAAGCTATCGTAAAGATTGTAAATAAAGAAGACCTCACTTATGACGAGGCATACACCATAATGAACGAAATTATGAGTGGCGAAACGACAGCCACGCAGAATGCCGCTTTTCTTGCCGCCCTATCTACAAAGAGCGCAAGAGCCGAAACTACCGACGAGATTGCAGGCTGTGCGGCGGCTATGCGAGCACACGCCACCAAGGTGGAAACCGGTATGGAGCTTTTCGAGATTGTCGGAACGGGCGGTGACAACGCCCACAGCTTCAACATTTCCACTACTTCTGCTCTTGTGGCGGCGGCAGGCGGAATGAAGGTAGCAAAGCACGGCAACCGTGCGGCTTCTTCACAGTGCGGAACGGCGGATTGTCTGGAAGCGCTTGGTGTCAATATTCAGCAGAGTCCCAAAAGATGTATCGAACTGCTGAACGAAGTCGGTATGTGCTTCTTCTTCGCACAGAAATATCACACCTCCATGAAGTACGTAGGTGCTATCCGCAAGGAGCTGGGATTCCGTACCGTGTTTAATATTCTCGGTCCGCTGACCAATCCCGGAACACCGTCCATGCAGCTTCTCGGTGTGTATGACGATTATCTCGTGGAACCCTTGGCACAGGTGCTTATCAATCTTGGAATCAAGCGTGGTATGGTGGTGTATGGGCAGGACAAGCTTGACGAGATTTCTATGAGTGCACCGACTACGATCTGCGAGATTCGTGACGGCTGGTTCAAATCCTCGGTGATTACTCCCGAAGATTTTGGCTTTGATCGCTGCACAAAAGATGATCTGAAAGGCGGCACACCCGAAGAAAATGCTAAGATTACGCTTGCCATCCTGAACGGAGAAAAAGGACACAAGCGAAATGCGGTGCTGATGAACGCAGGGGCGGCTCTGTATATCGGTGGCAAAGCAGACAGTATGAAGGACGGTATTGATCTTGCGGCAGAACTCATTGATTCGGGCAAAGCCCTTGAAACGCTGAACAAACTGATTGAGGTCAGCAACCGACCGGAGGTGGAGGTATGACGATACTCGACCAGCTTGCAGACCACGCACGAAAGCGTGTGATAGCAAATATGGAAGAATGCAGCTTGAATGTGATGCGGGAATTAGCAATGTTGAAAAGTTCAGCAACGGGGGTTCCTTTTGCTTTTGAGCAAGCATTGAGAAAAGAAGACGTAAATTTTATCTGCGAGTGCAAAAAAGCATCCCCGTCTAAAGGTTTGATTGCACCGAACTTTCCTTATCTGGAGATTGCAAAGGAATATGAAGTGGCAGGCGCAGATTGCATTTCCGTCTTGACTGAACCGAAATGGTTTTTGGGAAATGACGAATATCTTAAAGAAATAGCCGAAGCAGTTTCAATCCCGTGTCTTCGCAAAGATTTTACGGTGGACGAATATCAGATTTATCAGGCAAAGGTTTTAGGAGCATCAGCAGTCCTGCTGATCTGTTCCATTTTGACAGAAGATCAGATGAAGGACTACATTAGAATTTGCGATAACCTTGGTCTTTCAGCTTTGGTTGAGGCACACGACGAGCAAGAAGTGCAAACAGCACTTAATACCGGAGCACGTATTATTGGGGTCAATAATCGCAATCTCAAAGATTTTTCGGTGGATACAGATAACAGTCGCAGACTTCGGGAGTTGATTCCTCCGAGTGTACTGTTTGTTTCCGAAAGCGGCGTGCGGACTGCTGAGGATGTGGCGGCACTTCGTAAAATCGGCGCTGATGCCGTTTTGATCGGAGAAACGCTGATGAGGGCGTCTGATAAAAGAGCAAAACTGGCAGAACTGCGGGGTACCGTATGACGAAAATCAAGTTATGCGGACTATCCCGAATGGAAGATATAGAAACCGTCAACGAACTAAAACCCGAATATATCGGATTTGTATTTGCCCCCAAAAGCCGACGGTATATTACACCGCAGACAGCAGCAGAGTTGAAACAACTGCTTTCCACAGAAATACAGGCAGTCGGTGTATTTGTCAATGAAAGTCCGAAAAAGATCGCGGAACTCTTGCACAGCGGTGTCATTGACATTACCCAACTTCACGGGGACGAGGATGAGGGCTATATCAGGCAACTGAAACAACTCACCGATAAACCGATCATCAAGGCTTTTCGCGTAGAAACGGAAAATGATATTGCTAACGCAGAACGGTGCTCCGCTGATTATATTCTGTTGGACTCCGGCGCAGGAACGGGTACGGTATTTGATTGGAAACTTTTGATGAACATACGCAGACCGTATTTCCTCGCAGGTGGACTCTCACCCGATAATGTTGGAAAAGCTGTTACAACACTACATCCCTTTGCTGTTGATGTCAGCTCCGGGATAGAAACAGGCGGAACAAAGGACAAAATAAAAATGGCGGCATTTATTGCCGCTGTCAGAAAGGAAGAAAAATTATGACGAATCCAAACGGACGCTTCGGTATTCACGGCGGTCAGTATATCCCCGAAACGCTAATGAACGCCGTCATTGAACTGGAAGAAGCGTATAACCATTATAAAAACGATCCCGAATTTAACAGAGAGCTTGCCGAGCTTTTCAATGAATACGCTGGCAGACCGTCCAGACTGTACTATGCTGAAAAAATGACCAAAGACCTCGGAGGTGCGAAGATTTATCTCAAGCGTGAAGATTTGAACCATACGGGCGCACACAAGATCAACAACGTACTTGGTCAAGCACTTCTGGCAAAGAAGATGGGCAAAACACGTCTGATTGCCGAAACGGGAGCCGGTCAGCATGGTGTTGCCACGGCAACCGCAGCAGCCCTTATGGGCATGGAGTGTGTGGTTTTCATGGGCGAGGAAGATACCATCCGTCAGGCACTTAACGTGTACCGTATGCGGCTTCTCGGCGCAGAGGTTATCCCCGTAAAAACGGGGACGGCAACACTCAAAGATGCGGTTTCCGAAGCCATGCGTGAGTGGACTTCCCGCATCAGCGACACCCACTATTGCCTCGGTTCGGTGATGGGTCCCCATCCGTTCCCCACTATCGTCCGTGATTTTCAGGCGGTCATTTCCAAAGAAATCAAAGAGCAGATGGTAGTAAAGGAAGGCAGACTGCCCGATGCGGTAATTGCCTGTGTAGGCGGCGGCTCTAACGCCATCGGTAGTTTTTATCATTTCATTGAAGATGAAAGCGTAAGGTTGATTGGCTGTGAAGCGGCAGGCAGAGGCATTGATACTTTTGAAACAGCAGCAACCATTGCCACGGGCAGACTCGGTATCTTCCACGGAATGAAGTCCTATTTCTGTCAGGATAAGGACGGTCAGATCGCGCCCGTTTACTCCATTTCCGCAGGGCTGGATTATCCGGGTGTGGGACCTGAACACGCACATCTTCACGATATCGGACGGGCAGAATATGTTCCGGTTACAGATGATGAAGCGGTAAATGCCTTTGAGTATCTGGCAAAGACCGAGGGTATCATTCCCGCCATCGAATCGGCGCACGCGGTCGCCCACGCAATGAAGTTAGCGCCGACAATGGAGAAAGATAAAATCATTGTCATCACCGTTTCCGGCAGAGGCGACAAGGACTGCGCCGCCATTGCCCGTTACAGAGGGGAGGATATCCATGAGTAATATTCAGAAAGCGTTTGAAAACGGCAAGGCGTTTATCGCCTTTATCACCTGCGGGGATCCCGATCTGGAAACAACCGCGAAAGTAGTCCGCGCCGCCGTGGAAAACGGTGCAGACCTTATTGAGCTTGGCATCCCGTTCTCTGACCCTACCGCAGAGGGACCTGTTATTCAGGGCGCAAACCTGAGAGCACTGACCGGCGGTGTCACGACTGACAAGATTTTTGCCTTTGTGAGAGAGCTCCGCCGCGACGTGAAGGTGCCGATGGTCTTTATGACCTACGCCAACGTGGTGTTCTCCTACGGCGCAGAAAAATTCATATCCACCTGCCGGGATATACAAATCGACGGACTCATTCTGCCCGACCTGCCGTTTGAAGAAAAAGAGGAATTTCAGCCGCTGTGCAGGCAATACGGCATTGATTTGATTTCCTTGATTGCTCCTACCTCGGAAAACCGAATCGCTATGATTTCCAAAGAAGCAGAGGGCTTCATTTACATCGTTTCCAGCCTCGGTGTGACAGGCACACGGAGCGAGATCAAGACAGACCTTGCCTCTATTGTCAAGGTGGTCAGAGAAAACGCCGACGTACCGTGTGCGATCGGGTTTGGCATTTCCACCCCGGAGCAGGCAAAGAAAATGGCGGATATCTCCGACGGTGCTATCGTCGGTTCAGCGATTATTAAGCTGCTTGACAAATACGGAAAGGATGCACCGAAGTATGTGGGTGAATATGTAAAATCTATGAAAGATGCCATAAGATAAAATCGGTTTTCGGCTTATGGCATACAATAAAACCGTTGCAATTTTCATCCACGCAAGGAGGGAAATTACAGCGGTTTTGTGTTTTCTGAGGAAAGGTGTCAAACTGCATTTTTACAGTTTGGGTACCATTTTCGAGGAAAATATACGGGGTGTCCAGAGGGGCGCAGCTCCTTGGCTCTGGGTTTCCAATAGGGGCGAGAAGCATCCCTGTTGGCACACGATTTTGCTTGCAAAGTCTAGTGTGTTATACCTTTTGCGACCGCTGACGCTGGAAAGGGGCTGTCCCACGCCAGACAGACACTTTTCGGCGGCAGCAGAACAGGCGGATTTTGTGGGCAGAAAGGAACACAAAACGAAGGATTTAGCATGAGCAAAATCCGGCTGTTCGTGTGTAGTTGGCATAGGAAATCTTGAAGCTATGCGGAGAGATTTGCTGTGACAACGGGGGCGCAAGAGGTATATAAAAACCCGCCGCAGCGTCCGTTTCCCTTGTTAATGGAACCACCACGGAAGTTCCAACCACACGTTATCCAACGCCAGCTTCTCTGTAGATTTTGCTCTGCTCTCTGACAAGAAGAAATGCTTCGCTGTCTCCGTCAAGGGATGTTCCATATCGTCCTCAAATCCAAAACGGTACAACAGGTATTCACACTCTCTATTGCTGATTGTATCAAGGGCGGCGTGAAGTTCTTCATGCGTTTCCTTGGCAATATAAATCTGTGCAGGATTGGTCATAGCAGAATCGGGGACGAACGCATGACGATCCCGATTTTCAAATTTCGTCACCTCGTCCAGACTGACGATCTCACCCATGTTCTTTGCTTCAAATGATGTACTCTGACTTCGTATGTAGTCAAGCATCGAATTGCGGATTGCCGGAGCTGCGTATGTCAGAAATTTGTTGCCGCCATCGGGATTATATTTCTCCACACATCCCATCAGTCCCAGACAGCCCTCCTGCACAAGATCATCAAAGGTAACGCCGAGTGACCGATTGACTTCTATCTGTGCGCTCCATATCTCATGCGCTGTCATTTTGATAAAACGCAGATTATTTTCCACAAGATGGTTCAGCGCATCCATGTCCCCGGTCTGTGCCAGCACACACAGCTTTTCGTTATCAACTGCCGTCATGTTCGTCTTCTGTTGGCTTGACCGTGAGCAGACCGATCAATGCCTGATTAAACTGTTTCAACGCTTCGGGGTCAACACCATCCATACCGCTGACGGAGCCTGTAATTGCACCGGCAATCATTTCGGGCGTGATATTCGGCTTTGTTACATCCTGCCCCTTTGTCAGTTCGGTGTACATCTGTTGTGCCGCTTCTTTGCTCATGGCTTGAGCATCCGAAACATCGGAACCAATCTCTTTCTTGATCTCTTTCAGCACGTTCATAAAGGTATTCTGAATAGCGGTCAGATCAGCTTGATACATCGACATTCTGGAAACGCTGATAGTCTTTGCAGCTTCCGCAATAGCTTCTCTGTTTTCGGGATGCTGTTTTGTTTCGCCCATAAGTAATGCGCTTAATGTGGCATACATCTGATTTTGTGCGGCATATCCAGCGGCAAGGGTATCATCAAAATAGTGTGCGATCATATTGGTCATAGCTGCAAAATTTTTGTTTTCAAGCAGTCGGTTGACAACCTCTGTATTAACCTTGCCTGTGTAAAGATTTTTTGCTGCCTGTACCGACAAACCGAGTTCGGCTATATCGTAATTCATGCGGTCTGGAATATCGGTAACGCCGAGCAGGAAGTCAGTGGATACCTCAAATTCCTTTGCGATCTTTTTGATATTTTCGTCACTGAGTTTGCCTGTTGCATTGCTGATAAAACGACTAAGTGTGCTAACGTCAATTTCAATTTTTGCGGCAAGCTCGCTCTGTGTGATTTTACGTTCTTTCATCAAATCCTGCAAACGATCTCTGATGTTGCCGGATAAATATTTGCGCTCCATGCTCTGCGCCTCCTTTCCTATCTGTGTTATTCTTTCACTTTGGGCTTGACGTATTTTCCGCTTTTGATTCTCGCATCGGTGGGTTTCTCTGCGTCTTCGGGGATAATCCATCGTCCGCCCGCCCTCTGTGCGCCGGGGATGCGGTTTTCATTACAGAGGATACCGACACGGCGGTGAGACACCCCCCATTTTTCGGCAACCTCAAAGGTAGATAGATATTTCATCGGCATCACTCTCCATTCATGTACTACTCAATATTATATTCCATAAGTGGAATAAAATCAACATCATTTCTGTGAACAATCGCCGTCCTGCGTATTGCATTTTTGCAAAATTGCAGGGCGGCTTTTTTGCTTTCTTGCATTTGTGCCTGATTTTTCGGTCTATAGACTTTTTTTACGTATATTCAAGCAGACGAACAAAAATCGTCGAGAAAAATTTATGGAGGAATGCAATGAACTTATTCACAGCAGTAAAAACAAGCATCAACACAAGAGAAGCGGCGGCGAGGTACGGCGTAGAGGTCAACCGTCACGGGAAAGCCCTTTGCCCATTCCACAATGACCGCCATCCGAGCCTGTTTGTGGACGATGACCACTACTATTGCTACGCTTGCGGCGAACATGGGGACGTGATCGACTTCACAGCAAAGCTCTACGGACTGTCCTTGTACGATGCGGCGAAGAAGCTGGCATACGACTTCGGCATCACGCAGGACAAGCCGCCCACCAAGGCAATGCAGGAAAAACAGAATAGGAAAAGCGAAGCACAGCGACTCAGGGAAAATGAGAAGCTGTGCTTTTCTGCGCTCATGGAGTATTACAGGCTCCTGCAGGAGTGGATGGTGCTGTACGCACCGAAAACACCGGAGGACACGCCGCATGACCGCTTTGTGCAAGTCTGCCACGGGCTTACCTATGTGGAGTATCTGGTGGATCTGCTGATTATGGGCGATTCCTACGAACGCACCGAGGTCATCGACATGATGATGACCGACAGCAAGCTGAAAAAGCTGCAAGAGTATCTGAAAAAGCACAGAAAGGAGAGGTCTTATGAGCAAGAAAGATGATTGCATGGAAGAACAGCCGGGATGGTACAACGGACAGTTTTTGGATGAAGTCGGCTTTTGCTGTGATTTTATCTGCCGTCACCCTATGGTCTGCGTGGGCGGCAAGTTCTTTTCCAAGGAGGGGCGCATCCACGATTAAAACGGCATCAAGAAGCAGATTTATGAAATGCTCCGTCCCTATCTGAAATCGGGGCTGGCAAAAAAATGCTCCAATCTGCTTGAAATGCTCCGTATGGAAGCCTACAAGGACAACCTACCCGTCCATGAGGACAGGCTGCACGTTGCAAACGGTACTTTATTCGTGAACGGCGAGTTCACCGAACACAAGGAGTTCTGCCGTAACCGTCTGCCCGTCAAGTATAACCCCGATGCTCCGCAGCCTGTGACATGGCTGCATTTTTTGTCGGAACTGTTGGAGGACGAGGACATTCTGACCTTGCAGGAATATCTCGGCTACTGCCTTATCCCCACCACAAGAGGACAGACCATGATGCTTCTGAAAGGCAACGGCGGTGAGGGTAAAAGCCGCATCGGTGTGGTGATGCAGGCTATGCTCGGTGCCAATCTCAAAAACGGCAGCATTGCCAAGGTGGAGCGCAGTCCCTTTGCAAGAGCCGATCTGGAACATGAGCTTGTCATGGTGGACGATGATATGAAGATGGAAGCACTCAAATCCACTCATTATCTGAAATCCCTTATCACAGCGGAAATGCCGATGGATTTAGAGCGCAAGGGCGAACAGAGCTACCAAGGGGAAATGTATGTCCGTTTCCTTGCCTTTTCCAACGGCGATCTGGAATCCCTCTATGACCATTCGGACGGTTTTTACCGCAGACAGCTTATCTTATCTGTCAAGAAGAAACCCATTGACAGAGAGGATGACCCGTTCCTTGCGGACAAGCTCGTTGCAGAAGTTGAGGGCATTTTTCTGTGGTGTCTGGACGGTTTGCGTAGGCTGATAGCGAATAACTACCGCTTTTCCGAAAGCAGCCGCACCAAGGACAACCGTGAACAGGCAAGGCGGGATGCGGACAATGTGCTACTGTTCCTGCGCTCGGAGGGGTATATCCGTCTGAAAGCGGACAGCACCATTACTTCTGCCGATCTGTACGCCATCTACTGTATCTGGTGCAACGATAACACCTACAAGCCGCTGGCGGCACGAACGGTCAGCATGACCCTAAAGAAACACTCAGACGAGTTCGGTCTGGAACATGACAACCACATCACAAATTCCCTCGGCAAACAGGTCAACGGCTTTTGGGGCATTGAAGCATTGATCTCGCCGGGGATTTTGTAACTGAACTCAGATTTATCCATCCATCTATCCCATCCATCCCGATTAAGGCAAATGACAGCGAAAAAGGCTGTTTCCCGGATAGATGGATGGATAGGATGGATGTTTTCAAGTTCAGCCGTGAAATTACGGAAATCTGGTAAGTGGACATTTTGTCCACTCACCACATCCGTAACACGCACCGGCATCAAAGTCATTTTCCTATGCTCAAAATCAAGCCTTGTGCAATCCGTGAAAATATACACCGATAGCAGTACCAAAATCATCATTCAGTGATTTACGGAACTGTAAAGCACATTCACGGAACAGTGGTGTTTCTTCCTATTTGGTTTGCTCTCCCACAAAACAGTAAACCCGATAGGGTGCTGTTAGGAACAGGACTACACAGAGCGAAATCTGAGAGGAAAACACCATTTTCAAAATCAACACTTGTCGGTGACGGCATTCACCGCACAGGAAAACAATATCACGAATTTATGGAGGTAAAAACAGTATGAAATCTAATCTGAGAAATGAAATCAAGTCGTACATTGTACGGCAAGGGATGACCATGCAGGAGGTTGTTGACCTTCTGGCAGACGAATACGGATGGAGCGACAGCGTATCCAATCTGTCCAACAAGCTCCAGCGTGAATCGCTCCGCTATACCGAAGCGGTACAGCTTGCCGACGTGCTGGGATTTGAAATCGTATGGAGAAAGAGGGGTGATCACTAATGGCAGCACCGCAGTATGCAATTTTACGATTTGCCAAGTACAAGGGACCGGAGATCAGCGGCATTGAAGCGCACAACGAACGCACCAAGGAGAAATACGCAAGTAACCCCGACATTGACCCTACCCGTACACATCTCAATTTCCACCTTGTCAAGCCGAAACGCAAGTACAGAGCAGAATCCGAAAGGCAGATTGCAGAAGCAGGATGCCGCACACGTTCTGACAGCGTTCGAGTGGTGGAAGCTCTGATTACCGCTACGCCGGAGTTCTTCAAGGGCAAGAAACGCTCCGAGTTGAAAGAGTTCTTCAATGAAGCGTTGGAGTTCATCAAGCAGAACCAAGCTCCCGAAACAATTATATCCGCTGTGGTGCATCTGGACGAGAAATCGCCCCATATGCACCTTTGCTTTGTCCCGCTGACAGAGGATAAAAGGCTGTGCGCTAAAGAAATCTTAGGCAACAAAAAGAAGCTCACTCAATGGCAGGACAAGTATTGGGAACACATGGTCAAGAAATATCCCGATCTGGAGCGTGGCGAAAGTGCCAGCGAGACAGGGCGTGACCATATTCCTACAAGAGTATTTAAGCAGATGGCACGTCTGAACAAGCAGCATGATAAGCTGGCGGAACTACTCTCCGATATGAAATTTACGAACTACAAGGAACGCTCCGCACAGATTGCGGCATTTCTTGAAAAGTATATTCCAGATGTTGCCGCTATGGAAACGCAAATGAAGAAATACGAAAAGTTCTTCAAAACCGCAGACAGCAAGCAGAAAGCGTTGGAAAAGAAGAACGCCGATCTGTCCGCCGCTTTGGAAGAAAGTGAGAAAGAAAGCACCGTCAAGAAGTTGCAGGAATTAAGGCTGCAAAGTGATTATGAGCGTGTCAAAGGGATTCTTGACCGCATCCCGCCGGAGATTCTTCGAGAATATACGCATCGTGACAGCAAAACACAGGAGGTACGCCATTATAGATAACAGAAAAAATGATGAATGGAGCGGTTTTGCCGATTTACTTGCCAACTTAATAGAGAAATATGCGGCGGTTCTGGATATTGATAATCTTCCGGAACCGCCGATTTGTTTGGACAGCAATGAAAAAGAAATTGTAAACAATTCCAAACATTTTGCGGATTCTATTGAAAAAGCGGACATTGCATAATATAATATACGTGTGATGAGTGTCCAAACCTACTCTGAGAGTGATTTCGGAGTAGGGGTTACATAATGGTGCTGCATACGGCGGCACGAATGAGGATGACGATATGAAAAAAGACAAAATAAAAGTATATATTTACACAAGAGTATCCACCACGATACAGGTGGATGGATACTCTCTGGATGCTCAGAAAGCCAGAATGAAAGCATTTGCCGAGTACAATGACTATGAAATTGTCGGTGAGTATGAGGATGCCGGTAAATCCGGTAAGTCCATCGAGGGCAGATTAGAGTTCAACCGCATGATGGAGGACATCAAATCCAGCAAGGACAGTGTTTCCTATGTGCTGGTGTTCAAGCTCTCACGTTTTGGCAGAAATGCGGCTGATGTGCTGTCCACTCTGCAAGTTATGCAGGATTTCGGTGTCAATCTGATCTGTGTTGAGGATGGCATTGATTCCTCCAAGGATGCAGGAAAGCTGATGATCTCCGTTCTGTCAGCGGTTGCCGAGATTGAGCGTGAGAATATTCGTGTTCAGACGATGGAGGGCAGAATACAGAAAGCCCGTGAGGGTAAATGGAACGGCGGTTTTGCGCCCTATGGATATACGCTTGATAAAGGCAAACTGTATGTGAATGAGGAAGAAGCCGAAGCAATCCGTATTATCTTTGATAAGTATGTGCATACCGACATGGGTGCAAACGGTCTTGCTAAATACCTTGCCAATCACGGCATCGGAAAAATCCAACGGCAGAACGGCAAGAATCCCCTGTTTGATGCAGCTCTTATCCGCAGGATACTGAAAAATCCAGTTTACTGTGGCAAGATCGCCTATGGCAGACGCAGAACGGAAAAGGTACATGGCACAAGAAATGACTATCGGTTGGTAGAGCAGGACAACTATCTGTTGGTCGATGGTCTGCATGAACCTCTTGTTTCCGAGGAACTTTGGCATGATGCACAGGTAAAATTGGTTGCCCAGGCAAAGAAATATGAAAAGGTCAACCAAGGCAAGGATAATAAAGTGCATTTATTGACAGGTTTACTCAAATGTCCGATCTGCGGAGCCGGTATGTACGGCAATAAAAGCGTTAAGCACAAGGCAGACGGGACAAAGTACAAGGATTTCTATTACTACGGCTGCAAGCACCGCACCATGACCCGTGGTCACAAATGCGATTATAAAAAGCAAATCCATGAAGAACTCTTGGAAACTGCTGTGGCAGAGGTTATTACCAAGTTAGTCAGTAATCCGAAGTTTGCCGCCTTGATGCAGCAGAAAATCAGCATGAAAGTTGATACCTCTGCTATTGAACAGGAAATTGCAAACTACGAAAAGCAGCTTCGCCAGAGCTATTCCATCAAATCCCGATTGATTGAAGAAATTGATACTCTTGACCCCGATGATAAACACTACATCAAACGCAAGGCAGACCTTGATGATCGCCTTTACAAGATGTACGATAAAATCGAGGATACGGAGTCTTTGCTGATTGAAGCCAGAGCGAAGAAAACGGCAATCGAAGCGGAAAAGCTGACTGCCGATAATATCTACAAAGTTTTGATTTACTTTGATAAGCTGTACGCTGTGATGGATGATACGGAACGCCGACAGCTTATGGAGTCGCTGATCTCCGAAATCCATATTTTTGAAGAACGGAAGCCGAACGGACAATGGCTGAAATCCATCAAATTCAAGCTGCCAATCATAGAGGAAAATATGGAAGTAAGTTTGGACAATGATACACAAGTCGAGTGCGTAGTATTGATAACAAGGGTAAAAGAGTGAGCATATGAAAAAGCCTTATATATCAAGGCCTTTAGCACACATGGGCATGAAACCTATTAAGCGAAAATCATATTTTTTCTGTTCACGGAAACAAGTCCATAAAGACAGTATTTGATAGTTAAGTGGTCAGGTTGGATATCTTGGCCATAGTTTAGTAAAATTTTTAGCGTTAGATAGCTATTGGAGGGTTTCATATGAATATTGGCTACGCCTGTCTAACTGTTGGCATTTCGGGGATAAAACAGCGAACCTGTACGATGAAAAACGTTTCCTCTGATGTTTTAATGGGCTTAATTCAATCAAACCTAGAAGCGCTTGATAAAACATTAGGCTATAACATACAAAATGGTATCAAGCTTTTTCGTATCAGCTCAAATATCATACCGTTTGGTTCACACCCTGTGAATACGGTAAAATGGTGGGAAATATTCAGCGGTAAGCTAAATCAAATTGGGCGTAAAGCAATAACAAATGGCATACGCCTTTCAATGCACCCAGGGCAATACACCGTACTGAATTCACCGGATGAAGTTGTGGTAGAACGGGCAGTGAAAGACTTGAGATATCATGCACGATTTTTAAATGCAATGGGCTTGGGAAAAGAACACAAGATTGTTCTCCACATCGGTGGCATTTATGGTGACAAAACCGATGCCCTCAAACGCTTTGTCCAGCATTATCGTTGTTTGGATGAAAACATCCGGCAGCGACTGGTGATTGAAAACGATGACCGTCAGTATGCCATATCCGATGTTCTTTCTATTGGAGAAAGCGAAGGTATCCCCGTAGTATTTGACAACCTTCATCATCAAGTGAATGCAGACAATACCCGTTCCGACATTGAATGGATCACTGCATGCGCAAGCACCTGGAAGCAATCGGATGGTTCCCAAAAGCTACATTATTCACAGCAGGATGACGGTAAACGACCGGGCTCTCATTCTGCCACATTGGATATGGATCGTTTTTTTCAGTTTTATAAAAAGCTCCCAACACAGGATGTAGACATCATGGTGGAAGTTAAGGACAAAAATTTGTCTGCGTTAAAATGTATCAATACAATTGCTTCACCCAAAATCCAACGACTGGAAAAAGAATGGGGGCGTTATAAATACTTGGTTCTGGAACACGATCCAAAAGGATACCAGGACATAAGACAGCTATTGAAAGACAAGAACAGATACCCTGTTGTAGAATTTTACAGACTGATTGATGAGGCGTTGATGACGCCGGTCAAGCCCGCAAATTCTGTAAATGCAGCCCAGCATGTGTGGGGCTATTTTAAGGGTTCAGCTGATAAGAATACAAGGCTAAGATTTGATAAGCTCATTAATAAAGTGAGTATGGGAGAATCAACCATACCCATGAAACGTTTGCTTTGGAAGCTGGCAGAGGATCAGCAACAACAGTATTTACTGGATTCCCTTTATTTCATGAAGTTGTTATAATGAAGGACACGATTGAACAACAAAAACAAAAAATAAAATACCAAGGAGGTTTATTATGAAAACATCAAGAAAGGCTTGGATTAATGGACTATTTTTAGCAGTTACTTTGATTATCAACACCCTTGGTGCTTTAGGACTAATCAATGGGCTATCTCAAAAAGAAATTTCTGACATGTTTGTAACCCTAATAACACCAAGTCCTTCAACTTTCAGCATTTGGAGTGTTATATACTTATTGCTTATAATCTCTATAATTACGATAATTATAAAAAAGGATGACTCGTATTATAAGAGTGCTGTAAATCAAATTTCTACACTATTTTGGGTTTCGTGTATCTTAAATATCGGCTGGATTGTTGCTTTTTCCTATGTGCAGATTGAGCTGTCCGTGCTCTTTATTTTAGGATTTGTAATTACATTGTCCTTAATTTGCCATAAGCTCTTAAAAATCCAAGACCGTAAGCGCTGGCTGCTGCCATTGAGCTTTGGAATCTATACCGGCTGGTTATTTATAGCAACCGTTGTTAACATAGCTGCAATGCTTGTCAAGTTGAAATGGAACGGTTTTGGGATTGCCGCTGAGATCTGGGCGATTATTATCCTTATAATTGCAATCCTTTTAGTCGTTGCGGTGCTCTCAAAAATTCGCAATGCTGCCTTCCCGTTACCTATTGCATGGGCGTATTTTGGAATCTATCAATTTTTAAACGCACCGGAAGGGTTTAAAGGAGAGTTTGGTCTTCTGCAGAACATAGCTCTTGCAGGTATGGTTGTTTTGGTGGCTTTGGCCGTGATTCAGTTTTATCGAAACCGTTTGTCATTAATTCCTAAATCTTAAAATCAGATTAGAGTCTAACTTAATTATATATGACATAAATTTTTATAAAATTATAAAAACTAAAAGTTTAATAAGGGGTACTAGCTATGAAAAACACATGTACTTTTACTACTGTTAAAATATTTATTCATACTATAATACTTGGAATTATTGCAAGCTTTTCGCATTTTGCATATGATCTTAGCGGCAAAAACATAATTGTAGGACTATTTAACCCTGTAAACGAAAGTGTATGGGAACATCTAAAGTTTATGTTTTTCCCATTTCTATTATGGTGGATAGCCATGTATTTTATAAAAAACAAAAAATGTGAAATACCATTAAATACGTGGATTGTATCTGCTGCAGTTTCTTTAGTAGTAGCACCGTTATCTGTTGTATTGTTATTTTACGGCTATACAGGCGCTTTGGGAATTGAATCTGTGTTCATTGATATTCTTTTGGTATTTGTATGTTATTTTATTGCACTATAATTAATGGCAAAATTCAAGTGTCTGTTCATGATAAGTACAAGTGGGTTAAAATAAATGATTTACTAAAATACTACCTTTTACCAGCAGATGTTCCGATAGCTAAAAAGGTGATGATAGGCTTCTAAGAAAAGTATGGATGTTTCTTTTGAAATTGCAAATTGGTTCACAGTCCATTCCTGAAGCATCATTACGTAAATACATTAAAGAAAAAGAAGAGGCAGCTGAAAAATTATTACCCAATGCTATAATGCATTATCAAAAATAAATTTATGAGCTAATTATATTAAGCATAAAGGTGGAATATCTTTTGAAGGGCTTAATCCTCCAGATCCTTTTTATATTTTAATGTTGATATGTTCCCAAGAACGCAGACATCAATAATGGCAATTCGGGCCATGTAGAGAGTGTTTCACAGATAGTTAAAATATAAGAAAATTAGAAGCCAAGGGGTCTTTGATCAATGAAGAGTAAAAAAACATTTCCTTTCCAAAAGTCAATCGTATTCAAGCTTTTAATATCTGTAATACTAATTTTTATTGCTATAACAATACTCTCAAATTTTGCTATCAATAAACGATAAAAGGTGTTAATGAATGAAATCGAAGAGCAATTAGAAAATGTGTTTGTGGATTTATAAGAAAATAACAAGCAGTAAGAGGGCACAGTATAAAAATAAATGCTAAAATAGGAAAGAATAGATGAAGGAATGATAGATCAACTAATTGATAAAATAATAGTAAGAAAAGATAAGGAGTTAGAGTGGTATTTAAATTTGTCAGACATAGAAAAGTAAGTAAGTGGAATTCTTTCTAAAATTCCTCAATATTCATATGTAATTTCTTTGGTGATTCAAGGGAAAAATCTTTCTTCGGAAGATTTA
>JGI24708J26588_10000234_pt1 | contig 44898 bp, 35 predicted proteins | sample BioPla1DNA2_FD_26588 | JGI IMG/M metagenome (IMG submission 26588) | reverse complement strand
AAGATGGGATTGACGCCCGCCTATGAAATTTCCTTCTTAAAGCCCAAGGAGCAGGAACTCCTCATGGTTACTATTGAATCGGAACAGGCTATTCCATCATTGTCTCAGGCACAACGACTTAAAAAACTCAGTCAGGAGGGCAAGCTTAACGAGGACAACATGCTGAACATCATGTCGGAAACCAAAAAGGATGTAGAGCGTATCATGCTATCGGGGGAAGTAATCAGAAAATACTTCCCCCGTTCTTATTCCCCAAAGCGAATTGAAGAAATCATCTTGAAACTCATCGAAACCTGGTACAAAAAACGACAGCAGGAGCATTCAAGATAACCACATCCCTTATGACACAAACGGTGCTCTCATCGGATAGCTGAAAAAAGCCGAAGTAGCCAAAAACGTATATCCAAACGCAGCAAGCCTAACGGGTTTGCTTTTCATTTACCCTCAATAGGTATCCCTGCATTTTACCATCATTATTTATTGGGAGGATTAACCATGTTTCTATTAACCTTCAAATTTCAACCGGAGGATGTTGCCTGTCAATATTGCACCCGATACAAAGTGTGCAGACAACAGCAAGACACTTGTCCCTGGCTGCGGGAACGTTTAGAAGCCGGGGTGGTCAGTTATGCGGAACTCATGCTCTCGCTGTTGGATACCCCTAACTGTCCCATAGATTGCAGGCGTCTGACAGAGCTGCTTGAATCCTATCCCGGCAATCTGTGGAATAGCGAAAGCCATCAAACAAACTATCGCTGGCTGGAGAGTAATATACCCCTAGGGAGGCCGGACACTAACAGGCGGCTGGCTTCTGTCTATTTGTTGTCTGCGACACCAAAGCTTATACAGTTCTCCAAGTCCTGCTGTATGTCTGGCTCATATTGCCGACAATCGGCGGCCAATACAGAGAATCTGTCCGATTCGGAACTGACCATGCTGGTGGCGGCATTTAACATGCTGACGCAGCCAGAACCGCCTCCGCTGGGCAGTCTGTTGTCCCCTGACCGAGCAGACTTTTTTTCAACAAGGCATATTGCTCATGCGTTGCTTATTGCAAAGTTTGGCCCGGACGTGCTGAAGGTTCAGGACTAAGGCAGCCCCATAAAAAACCAGTTTGAAAGGAGGTAATACATATGGCTGTTTTTCGGGTGGAGAAGAACAAGTCCTATACCGTGATGTCCAATCACCACTTGAGAAACAGGACGTTGTCACTCAAAGCCAAGGGATTGCTGTCACAAATGCTCTCACTGCCGGAAGACTGGGACTATACCCTTGCAGGGCTGGCCAGTATCAATAAGGAGAGCAAGGACGCTATCCGCACCGCTGTCAGGGAATTGGAAGAGGCAGGCTATGTGGTGCGCAGGCAGACTACGGACGCACGGGGTAAGTTCAGCGTCAACGAGTACATCATTCACGAATATCCCCAAACTGATGTGTCCCAGGAACAACCGCCAGAGCCAACGCCTGAAGAGTGTCAGGAAACACCGCCTCAATCATCACCGTTGTTGGATCATCCGTTGTCGGAAAACCCGGCGACGGGAAAACCGATGACGGATAATCCGTCGCCGGAAAATCCAACGCAATTAAATACTAAAGAAATAAATACAGATATATTAACTACTGATCAAACAAACTACCCATCTTATCCTATCCCATCCTATCTATCCAAGCGTGAACGGAGCAGACCAAAACGAAAGGAGGCTGATGGGATGGATACGGATATGAGTGCCTGCCGTGAAGACCTGAAGGCTCAATTGGAAATAGACCTGTTATGCGAAGGTCGGCCTGATGACAGGGGGAAGATAAACGAAATCCTGGAACTCATGGTGGAAACCCTGTGCTCCCAACAAGACAGCTTCAGAATTGCGGGCAATGTGTATCCTGCCTATCTGGTCAAAGAGCGATTTAGGTCGCTGAGCAGTATGCACCTTGAATATGTGCTCAACTGTCTGGCGAACAATGTAACCCGAATACGCAATATCAAACAATATCTGCTGACCACACTGTTCAATGCCCCTGCCACCATAAATCATTATTACGCTTCACAGGTTAACCATGACCAACACCAGACGCTTTCCAGCGAATACCCAAGCCTATTTTTTTAGAAAGGAATTTCACCATGAAAAAGAAACAATTCATCTTCCTTAGCATCCTGTTGTTGATAGCTATGCTCTGTTTAACCCTTACTTCGCTGGCATCGGAAAATACCCCGCCAACGCAAAGCAGTATGCCAGTCGTCAGTGCAACTACTGCTCCACAACCTACGGGCAGCCTTATCATCACCTCCGCTTTCTCTGCGCCTGAAGGCTTTAATCCCAATAAAGTCTTTACCTTCGTGGTCAGGGACAGTCTGGCGCAGGTGGTAGCCACTCCCACCATTGTAGACCAGGGGAGCGTGACGGTGACGGGATTGACCATTGGTGAAAGCTACACGGTGACAGAAGAATTCCCCTGTGAAAAGGGATACGGCTACAAGATTGAGGTCAGCGGCGCTGCCGACAAAAACGGTGGCGTTATCCGCATAGGCGGACTTCCCCAGCGGGTGGACTTTCTGACAAGCTATGTCAGCGGCAAGCCTGCCAGTGTGCCCAAAACTGGGGATGATAACACCTTGCCCATCCTGTACTCTCTGGCTGCCATCACGGGCATAGGCGGCATTTACCTGTTTGCCTCCGGCAAGCGCAAAGAGCAAATGTTCTAACGAGTTTTTTATTCGTCCTAAAAAACACTATGAAAGGAGGTGGAGTTCTTGCAGGAGGACATTGAACACAGGTCAGTCTCTCTGGCCATTCGTACCAGTAAACTGACAGCACAGGCTCTGAAAAACGCCATCAGCAAATACTTGGCCTATCGCAAAAACAAGCGGCTGGGTATCGGGCAGGCACCGGATATCGTTCCCCAGGGCAAGCAAACGGTCAAACAACTGATTGGCCAAAACCAGGGCGTATCCAACATTGAGGTGACAGAGAAGAACATCAAGTCCTTTGACCGGGTTGCCCGGAAGTATGGCGTGGACTATGCGGTAAAAAAAGACCGCAGCGTGTCACCCCCTAAGTACCTGGTGTTCTTCAAAGCCAGGGATGCGGATGCCCTGACAGCAGCTTTCAAGGAGTTTACCGCTAAGACCTTGCGCAAAAAGGAGCGTCCATCCGTGCGCACGAAGCTCACTCAGTTCCGGGAGATGATCAAGCGGCCTGTCGCGGATAAGACCCGGCATAAGGAACCCCAACGATGAACAGCAGAAAACTCAAGAAAGCTATTATCCTCAACCTGCCCTATGTCTTGATGGCACTATTAGCCACCAAACTGTCCGCAGGCTGGCGCTTGACGACAGGCGCAGACTTTGCCCAAAAGATTGCCGGATTCACTCAAGGATTAGGCCTGTCCTTTCAGTCACCCCTACCCAGCTTCCATCCAATTGACCTAACAGTGGGCTGCGCATTGGGGCTGTTGGTTCGTATCATTGTTCATGTCAAAGGGAAAAATGCCCGTAAGTTTCGCAAAAACATGGAATATGGTTCAGCGCGGTGGGGCAAAGCGGATGACATCCAACCCTTTGTAGACCCGGTGTTCGCAAACAACATCATCCTGACCAAAACGGAAAGCCTGACCATGAATAACCGTCCCAAAGACCCTAAGACCGCACGGAACAAGAATGTGCTGATTGTAGGCGGCTCAGGCTCCGGTAAAACCCGCTTCTGGCTCAAGCCCAACCTCATGCAGTGCGTATCCAAGGATTATCCGGTCAGCTTTGTCGTGACAGACCCGAAAGGCAGCGTGGTAGTCGAATGCGGCAGGATGCTCCAGCACTTTGGCTATCGCATCCGTATCCTCAATACCATTAACTTCAAAAAGTCCATGCACTATAACCCCTTTGCCTATATCCACAGCGAAAAGGACATCCTGAAGCTGGTCACTACCCTGATTGCCAATACCAAAGGTGACGGCAAAACCGGGGATGACTTCTGGGTGAAGGCGGAAACGCTGCTCTACACCGCCCTGATTGGCTATATCCACTACGAAGCGCCCACGGAAGAGCAGAATTTTGCCACGCTGATTGAGTGTATCAACGCCATGGAGGTGCGGGAGGACGATGAGGGCTATGAAAACTCGATTGACTTGATGTTCAAGGAACTGGAAAAGGAGAAGCCCCAGCATTTCGCCGTCAGGCAGTACAAAAAATATAAGCTGGCCGCTGGAAAAACAGCCAAGTCCATCCTCATCTCCTGCGGCGCAAGGCTTGCGCCCTTTGATATCCAGGAGCTGAGAGAACTGACCGCCTATGACGAATTGGAGCTGGATACTCTGGGAGATCGCAAGACCGCTCTGTTCATCATAATGAGCGATACGGATGATACCTTCAACTTCCTGATATCCATGTGCTACACCCAGCTATTCAACCTGTTGTGCGAAAAGGCAGATGATGTGTACGGCGGGAAGCTGCCAGTGCATGTGCGCTGCCTGATTGATGAGGCCGCCAATATCGGTCAAATACCCAAACTGGAAAAGCTGGTGGCGACCATCCGCAGCCGGGAAATCTCCGCCTGTCTGGTATTGCAGGCGCAGTCGCAGCTAAAAGCGCTGTATAAGGATAACGCAGACACCATCATCGGGAACATGGATGCCCGTATCTTCCTGGGCGGCGCAGAACCCACCACTCTAAAGGAGCTCAGCCAGGCGCTGGGCAAGGAAACCATTGACACATTCAACACCGGAGAAAGCCGGGGAAGGGAGGTATCGCATTCTCTCAATTACCAGAAACTGGGTAAGGAGCTGATGAGCATTGATGAGCTGTCTGTGCTGGATGGGGGCAAGTGCATCCTGCAACTGCGGGGCGTTCGCCCCTTTCTGTCGGATAAGTACGATATCACGCAACATCCGCATTACAAGTACCTGTCCGACGCAAACCCTAAAAACAAATTCAACATCGAAAAGGCGCTGGCGCACAGGCTTGTGCCGAGGCCCTCCGACACCTTTGACACCTATGAGGTAAAAGCAGACCAGAACCACGAAAGGGAGGATGTGAAAGCAGAACGAAAAAATAGCGTCTCTCATGACTATGACAACCTGTAAGACATTCTACATCTCTCTTCACTTCAAAATCATTCATCAGTTTTCATTCAATCAATAACAATTTTTAGGAGGAATCATCTATGGCATTTTTTAACAGCGCAGTCGGTGTGTTGCAGACCTTGGTCGTCGCCCTGGGCGCAGGTCTTGGCATCTGGGGCGCCATTAACCTGCTGGAAGGGTATGGCAATGATAACCCCGGCGCAAAAAGCCAGGGCATGAAACAGCTCATGGCAGGCGGCGGTGTCGCGCTCATCGGCATCACCCTGGTACCCCTGCTCTCCGGTCTTTTCGGTTAATCCCCGAAAGACCCATACCTTGCGTCCTCCCCCTTCACGGGGGGAGGCGCAGAAAGGGGGGAGATATTGATTGAACTTTATCAAGGACGCACTGGAACAATGGCTCAAGGAAATCCTGGTAAGCGGCATCCTGTCCAATCTGACGGGGCTATTTGATAACGTCAATACCAGTGTAGGCGAAATCGCGACCCAAGTGGGCATGACACCCCAGGGCTGGAATGCCGGGGTGTATAACATGATCCGCAACCTGTCCACTTCGGTCATCATTCCCATCGCAGGGCTTATCCTGGCCTTTGTCATGACCTATGAACTCATACACATGATCATCGAAAAGAACAACCTGCACGGGGATGTGGATACCTTCATGTTCTTCAAGTGGATGTTCAAAACGGCGGGAGCCATCCTCATTCTGACCAATACCTGGACCATCATCATGGGCATCTTTGAGGCTGCCCAGAGCGTGGTCAACAACGCATCAGGCATCATTGTGGCAGACACCAACCTCAATATCGACAGCATCGTAGGTAATCTGGAAGGCAAGCTGCTGGAGATGGACTTGGGCAAGCTGTTCAGCATGTGGCTGGAAACTTCTCTGGTGGGCGTCACCATCTGGGCGCTGAATATCTGTATCTTTGTCATCGTGTATGGCCGCATGATTGAGGTATATCTTGTCACCTCCATCGCGCCCATTCCCATGGCGACCATGCTCAGCCATGAATCAGGGAACATGGGTCAAAATTACCTGCGCTCGCTGTTTGCCCTGGCCTTTCAAGCCTTCCTGATTTTAGTCTGCGTCGCCATTTATGCGGTACTCGTTGGGAACATCGGCAGCATGGAAGACATCTCTGCTGCGGTATGGACTTGCGTGGGTTATACTGTACTACTCTGCTTCACCCTGTTCAAGACCGGTTCCCTTGCCAAGAGCATATTCAATGCCCATTAAACCTGAACAGAAAGGAGACTGTCCATGGCTTATGTGCCCGTACCCAAGGACTTAACCAAGGTAAAAACCAAGGTGTTCTTAGGTCTGACCAAGCGCCAATTGCTCTGCTTTGGAGGGGGCGCGCTTATCGGGGTGCCCCTGTTCTTTTTACTCAAGGACTATGCCGGCACCAGCGTGGCCGCCTTTTGCATGGTGCTGGTCATGCTGCCCGCATTCCTGCTGGCCATGTATGAGCGAAACGGTCAGCACCTGGAAACCATTGTTCACAACATGCTGTCTGTTTTCTTCATCCGGCCCAGACAGCGGAAGTATGAAACCAACAACTTCTATATCGTGCTGGAGAAACAACATCAACTGGACAAGGAGGTTTATCGGATTGTCCAAAAAGACAAAGCCCAAAGAAAAACCAAATAAAGCGCCCGCCCGCAAGCTCAGCAGGGCAGAGCGAAAACAGATAGCCGCTGCCATCGCCCGTGCCCATCCCCAGGGCAAAAAACACATCAGCGCCCAGGATAGCATCCCCTACCTGCGGATGCTGCCAGACGGCATCTGTCAGGTCACATCCACCTACTACACCAAGAGCGTCAGTTTTCAGGATATCAACTACCAATTGTCCCAGAACGATGATAAAACGGCCATCTTTGACGGCTGGTGCGACTTTCTTAACTACTTTGACAGCTCCATCTGTTTCCAACTCTCCTTCCTGAACATCACGGCCAGCAGTGAAAACAGCGAGGAGGTTATCCGCATTGAAATGAAGGACGATGCCTACAACAGCATCCGGGAAGAGTACGCTGAAATGCTCAGGAATCAGCTATCCAAGGGCACCAATGGCCTGGTCAAAACCAAGTACCTGACCTTTGGCATAGAAGCGGACGGCATCCGAACCGCCAAGCCCCGTCTGGAGCGAATAGAGAATGATATCCTCAATAACTTCAAGCGTCTGGGCGTGGCCAGTGAATCCATGAACGGCAAACAGCGTCTGGAAGTGCTGCACAGCATTTTCCGCATGGACGAGCCTGAGCGTTTCTTATTTTCCTGGGACTGGCTGGCCCCCTCCGGGCTGTCCACCAAGGACTTTATTGCCCCTTCCGGGTTTGAGTTTAAGCATGGGCGTATGTTCCGCATGGGCAAAAAGCATGGAGCTGTATCTTTCGTGCAGATACTAGCCCCGGAGCTCAATGACCGGATGCTGGCAGACTTTCTGGAGATGGAGTCCAGCCTTATCGTGTCCCTGCATGTCCGTTCCATCGACCAGATGAACGCCATCAAGACCATTAAGCGTAAAATCACCGACCTGGACAAAATGAAGATTGAGGAGCAGAAAAAAGCGATTCGCAGCGGCTATGATATGGATATCATTCCCTCTGACCTGGCCACCTATGGTACAGAGGCGAAAAAACTGCTGCAAGACCTGCAAAGCCGCAACGAGCGCATGTTCATGGTCACCTTTCTGATTCTCAATACCGCTAACACCCGTCAGCAACTGGACAACAATGTGTTCCAGGCTTCCAGCATTGCCCAGAAATACAACTGCGCTCTGATTCGGCTTGACTACCAGCAGGAAGACGGACTCATGAGCTGTCTGCCCCTTGGACAGAATCTCATTCCCATTCACCGGGGACTGACCACATCCAGCACGGCTATTTTTGTGCCTTTCACCACCCAGGAATTGTTTCAGTCCGGAAAGGAAGCCCTGTACTGCGGCCTCAATGCACTGTCCAACAACCTTATCATGGTGGACAGGAAGCTTCTCAAGAACCCTAACGGGCTGATTCTGGGCACTCCCGGTTCGGGCAAATCTTTCTCGGCCAAACGTGAGATTACCAATGTGTTCTTTGTGACGGACGATGACATCATCATCTGCGACCCGGAAGCGGAATACTTTCCCCTGGTAGAGCGCCTGGAAGGGCAGGTCATCCGTATCTCGCCCACCTCAGATAACTACATCAACCCCATGGACTTGAACCTCAACTACTCGGACGATGAAAACCCGCTGTCCTTAAAGAGCGACTTCATCCTGTCTCTGTGCGAACTCATTGTGGGCGGTAAGGACGGCCTGAAGCCGGTTGAAAAAACCATCATCGACCGCTGTGTGCGTACAGTGTACAACCAATACCTGGTCAATCCGATTCCGGAGAACATGCCTATCCTGGAAGACCTATACAATGCCCTGCGTAAGCAGGAGGAAAAGGAAGCACAATATATCGCTACGGCGCTGGAAATCTATGTAACAGGCTCCCTGAACGTCTTTAACCATCGCACCAATGTGAACATCGACAACCGCATTGTGTGCTATGATATCAAGGAACTGGGCAAGCAGCTCAAAAAGCTGGGAATGCTGGTGGTGCAGGATCAGGTGTGGAACAGGGTGACCATCAACCGGGCAGAACGCCGGGCAACCCGCTACTACATTGACGAGTTTCACTTGCTCCTGAAGGAAGAACAGACGGCTGCCTATTCGGTGGAAATCTGGAAGCGATTCCGTAAATGGGGCGGTATTCCTACGGGCATTACCCAGAACGTAAAAGATTTGCTGTCCTCCCGTGAGGTCGAGAATATTTTTGAGAACTCAGATTATATCTACATGCTCAACCAGGCGGCAGGCGACAGGCAAATCCTGGCCAAGCAACTCAACATCTCACCCCATCAGTTATCCTATGTCACCCATTCTGGCGAAGGTGAAGGGCTACTGTTCTACGGGCATGTCATCCTGCCCTTTGTTGACCGCTTCCCCAAGGATACGGAACTGTACCGCATCATGACCACCAAGCTTCAAGAAACTGCGGCACCTGCTGTCAAGGACGGTGATGACATGTGAAAAAGGCTTCCCCCTTGAAATTCAGCAAGGAAGAATTGGAGCGGGAGGGCGTAAAGTCACAAGGAACAGAAGGCGCATCGCCCACTAAACCGCCTGACAAAGCACAGGCACGGATACCCCCAAGCGCTCAGGAAAAAGCCGGGACTCATCAAAAAGAGAAGGCCAAGCTCATTGCTCCTTCACCCATGGATGGTTCTACACCTATCGACAAATCCACATCCCAACAAAAGACGAAGCGTTCACAAGCGCGTCGCCTTTTCTTTGAAGAAAATCCGGACATGAGCTTAAACCCCGTGGGCAGAAAGAAGGGAATGCCCCTGTCTTTGAAAGCAGTCAGCGCAGGTGTTCACCATGAGCTGGATCGCCAGGAGGAAGACAATACAGGGCTGGAAGCCGCCCACAGCACGCAAAAGAGCGCAAGCAGCACCCTGCGTTTCCTTCGTCAGCAACGGGACAGAACCAGGCAAATGAAGGCCAGGCGCAGTACCCCGGCGAGGGAAGCCAAGGAAAGCACGGAGGCAGTGGAGTCAGGAAGCAATGCTTCCCGTGCAGCGGGCGCAGTCAAACCATCCCAGCAGACCACGACGGAGAATCCTACCTTCTCCAGTAACCCCTTCTCCCGCTGGCAGCAGAAGAAGGCCATTCGGAAACAGTATGCTGCTGCCCGCAAGGCAGGCAGCCAACCCGTTACGGCAGGCGCTACCCTGGTGGACAAGATAAAAAGTAAATTCCAGGGCAGTAAAGCCTTCATTCGCCGGAAAAAACGCTCAGCCTTACTGGTAGGCGGACTGTTTGCCATGTTGCTGCTGGTAATGAATAGCCTGTCTTCCTGCTCGGTGCTTCTGGAAGGCACCCTGACCTCGGTGGCATCTGCCACCTATCCGGCGGAGGATGCCGATATGAAGGCGGCGGAAGCCATGTACAAGCAGATGGAGACTGACCTGCAACAGGAGCTGGACAACTACCTGAGCCTTCATCCGGAGTATGACGCTGTAACCATTGACTGCGACAAGATAGAGCATGACCCTTATGTTCTTATCTCCATGCTCAGTGCGCTGAAAAACGCCAAGCCCTGGACAATAGACGATGTGGCGGGACTGCTGCACACCATCTTTGACAGGCAGTATATCCGCACAGAAACGGTTACCACGGAAACCCGCTACCGCACCGAATGGCAGACAGGCATCCGCTATGTGAAAGACCCCTATACCGGCAAATGGGTGCCGGAGTATTACCAGTATGAGGTATCTATCCCCTACCTGTACCGAACAGTGCATGTGGAAATAGAGAACTTCAATCTTTCACACCTGCCTGTCTATCTAATGAGCAGGCAGCAAATGGGCCTGTACGCCATGTACATGTCGCAGCTGGGTAACCGCCCTGATCTCTTCCCTGGCTCTCCCTATATCCATAAGTACCTGGTAGCGGAATACCCGGAGTATGAGCCGCCCGCTGAAGACCTGCAAGACCCTGTCTTTGCGGCCATCTTTGAAGAGGCAAGCAAATACCTGGGTTACCCCTATGTCTGGGGTGGGGCCAGCCCTGCGACTTCCTTTGACTGTTCCGGCTTTGTCTCCTGGGTGCTCAATCAGTGCGGATGGAACATTGGCCGCCTGGGTTCTCAGGGGCTGTATGACCGCAGTACCGTCATCACGGCAGAAGAAGTAAGACCCGGCGACCTCATCTTCTTTACCAAAACCTTTGAAGCGAATAACGATGTCACCCATGTAGGCATCATGGTGAATCAGAACACCATGATTCATTGCGGCGACCCCATTCAGTTCACCCCTACGGACGATGCCTACCACATCGAACACTTCTATGCCTTCGGGCGCATACCCCGCTAAACCACAAAACCAGAAACACAAAAGGAGGACGACATGAACAAGGAACTCAAAAGGCTGAACCGTCTGATTGAAAGCAACGGAAAAAAGCTCTCCATCATCCAGGCGCAGCAGGATAAATACCTGAAGCAGCGCACAGAAATTCACAATACCCTGATGCTCCAAATGCTCAATGAATGCAATGTTACCCCTCAAATGCTGAAAGACCTGCTGGACAGAGCAAAAACCCAATCCATTGTGCCCAAGGCACATCCTGCACAGGAGGATACAAGCCATGCCTAAGCGCTTCATTTGTTTTCTGGTAACGCTGTTCCTGCTGTGCCTGGCAACCATGGGCATGGCGCAGGAGATTGACTACTCAGAGTACATTTTCTGCGAGGACATTCCCCACTGGACGCCTGACCCGTATAGCGCACTGTATCCTGCATCAACCGTCGCGCCCGCTGCTGTCACAACGGGCAGCCCTCTTACGGTAGATGGCAATGCCGTCACCCGTGATTTGCTGTTTGACAAGCACACCAACAAACAGTTCGTCACCTTGGAAACCAGAAAGGGCAACCCCTTCTTCCTGGTCATTGACTACGACAAGCCCACGGACACGGCGGGCGAACAGTTTGATACCTTCTTTCTGAACAAGGTGGACGAGGCAGACCTGATGACCCTGCTGGATGACGAGGAAAAAGAAGGTTTAACCCAGTCCTGCATCTGTAAGGATAAATGCCAGCCAGGAGCAGTTAACGTCGCTTGTCCGGTATGCAAAAAAGACATGACAGAGTGCAAAGGCGTTGCACCTACGCCTACCCCCAAGCCTGCGCCGACATCTGAGCCGGAAACACCGCCAGCGCCCGTTAACAAAGGCACGGGCATGGGTGGCATCATCCTGATAGCGGTTCTGGCCGTAGCAGGAGGCGCTTTCTTCTACATCCAGCGTGGAAAGGGCGGCGGAAAAGCTAAACAGGCTCCAGCCTTTGATGAGATGTATGGATTTGAAGACGATGCCTTTGACGATGATGATGAGGATGAAATGGACAACCCATATGAGGGGGATGCATGACCTTGGCAATCTTCTGGAGCGTTTGATGCGGTAAAAGCACAAACCTAACAATCATGAACAATAAGGAAAGGAGTTCATATGTCTGAAACCACCAAACCTACCGTCAGGGAAAAGTTGACGGAGCTGACAGCGGGCATAGAAAAGGGCATTCAAGAATTGTTTCAAAGTGACAGGTACGCCCAGTATCTGCGCACCATGTCCCGCTTTCATCGCTACTCCCTGAACAACACCATGCTCATCTACCTGCAAAAGCCGGATGCTACCCTGGTGGCAGGCTTCAACAAATGGCGCGACCAGTTCTCCCGCAATGTGCAGCGAGGCGAAAAGGGCATCCGTATCATAGCGCCTATGCCTCGCAAAAAGACCATAGAGACTCAGCGCATCGACCCTGCTACAAGAGAACCCCTGCTGGATCATGAAGGGAATCCCCTTATTGACAAGAAAGAAATCACGGTGCCTTTCTTTCGGCCTGTCACCGTCTTTGATGTGTCCCAGACCAAGGGCAAACCTCTGCCCGAAATTGTCAGCGACCTGACAGGCTCTGTGGAACAATACGACATCTTCATGGAGGCCTTAAAACGCACCTCTCCTGTCCCAATGGAAATGGGGGATGTTCCTCCCCATGTGGACGGCATCTTTTCTGAAAACAACAATCGTATTGTCCTTCGGGAAGGCATGAGCCAGGCGCAGACGGTTTCTACCGCAGTGCATGAGTTAACCCATGCCAAGCTGCATACCAAGGCGCAACTGGCCATTGACCAAAGGGATGAAAGCGTGCTGCGCAAAGACCGGGGCACCCATGAAGTGGAAGCCGAAAGCGTGGCCTATGCCGTCTGTGCCTACTATGGCATCGCTACAGAGGAAAACAGCTTTGGATATATTGCCACATGGAGCAAGGACAAGGAACTGACCGCACTCAAGGAATCCCTGGAAACCATTAACCGCACGGCATCGGAAATCATCACGGACATTGACCGCAACATTAACGAAATCCGCAAGGAGTGGGGCTTGGATGTGGAGGTGGTGCCGGAAGAAACCATGCCTTCATCAAACAGCCTGCAACCGGAGCAGGCGCTGTCATCTCCGGTGACAGAAATCCCTGTTCCCGATCCTCTCATGACACCGGAGGTGCTTCCTTCCTTTGGTTATACCGACCAGGACATGCACCCTTTAAGCCGGGAGCGTGCGATGGAGTTGTTTGAACGGGGCTTGTCTGTTCACCTGCTGGGTGAGGGTAATGCGCAGACCCTTGCCACCCGTATGGAAGACATCATGAGCCATACTGGCATCTGCGGCATCACCAAGACTGACTGGCAGGCGGCAAGCCTCCCCGAAAACCGGGAGGCACAAGGCAGGGACGCAGAGCAGTTATTCAGGGACAGCCAGAAAGATGTCTATCTCATCTATCAAATGCGTTCCGGGGAGGAACTGCGGGATATGCGCTTTAAGCCCTATCAGCAGGTGAAGGATACGCTGAGTCCACAGCACTATGATGCCGTACACAGCGGCAAAATGCCCCAAGCTGAGGACACCCAAGCGGTGCTCAATCAGCTTTATATCCGATTCAATGAGGCAAAACCCTGGGACAGCGCCATGCGCAGCCTATCCATGGGGGATGTTATTGCCTTAAAGCAAAGCGGACAGATTACCTGCCACTATGTGGATAGATGGGGGTTTGTAGAGTTGCCAGGTTTTTTCTCCAGCAGAAACCCTACACGCACTCTGGAGGATATGCTGGAACAAAACGACAACCAACTGGATGGTCTTCTCAATAATATGCCTACCCCAAAGCCGGCAGAGCAGAAACAGCCCGACCTGAAAAAAACGGAAACCAGACAGGCACAACAGGAAAGGGTGTCTGCTAAGGAAACACCCCGCAAATCGGTACTGGCGCAAATCAGGCAGGCAAGCCATAGCGATGCTACGGGTAGGTATCAGCGAACGGATTTTCAGCGATAACGCTGGCATCCTTGTCTACCGCGCTAGAAGCCCTCATATTGGTCAAAATGAAAGGAGAAAAAACTATGCCATTTACCTTTGATGAACAGAACCTGCTTGTCATCTACAGTGTACAGGCAAGCAATCGCACCGAAGCTATTCAAGCCCTGGAGGAAGTGCTTCCGCACCTCGAAGCGGATGAAACGGAACTGCGGAAGCTATGCCAGTCGGTCATCGGCAAACTACATGCCATTACAGATGAGGAGTACCTCGCCCTTGACCTGACCCCCGGCATCTAACGAAACATACACCCAGCAAACAACGGCAGGCCTGAGCGTTTGCCGTTGTTTGTCTGTCCAAAGGAGGGATGCAATTGGCCATTCAAATTTATGATTACTATCGCCTGATTCAGGACGCAACCGTTTCTCTTACCCGCAGTCACAGCAACTGGACATCCTTTCTGCGGACTGCCAGCCACCTTTATCCCTATCGTTTTCCGGAGCAGTTAGCCATCCATGCCCAGCGCCCCGATGCTACCGCCTGTACATCCTATGATAAATGGAATCAGCGCTGGCATCGCTATGTCAAGCGTGGTTCCAAGGGCATTGCCTTGCTGGATGATAGCCAGGGCCGCCCCAGACTACGCTATGTCTTTGATGTATCGGACACGGCCTCCCCAAGGCAACTGCCTGCGCCCCAGCCATGGCAGGTCACAGAAGCGCAGCAAGAATCTCTTGCACAGTCCCTGCAGGAAAGGTATTTTCTGTCTTCCGATAACAACCTTGCCACCACCTTGGATGCGCTGGCCGCACAGCAGGCGGCAGATTATTGGGACAATTTCCGTTATGACATCCTCGGCATTGTTGACGGTTCCTTATTGGAGGAATACGATGACCTTAACATCGGGCTGATCTTCTGTGATGCGGCACAGGCCAGCATTGCCTACACCCTGATGAACCGATGCGGTCTTACCCCGGATAACTACATGGAAAGCCAGGAATTCCGGTCGGTGTATCAATTTGATAGCCCCGATGCCGTTACCGCCCTGGGTACTGCGGTCAGCCGAATCAGCCAAGAAGTGCTCAGGGATATTGAACGACATATAAGACAGACAGAGCGGGAAATGCCCGCAGAAAGGACAGAAAATGCAAGAGATGAGTTACACCCAGATGGGCGATTACCTGATTCCGGACATCAGCCTGAAAGAGGAGAGCGGGGAGACGCTGGGCAAGTACGGAAGGATGCGCCGGACATATCTCAAAGAGCACCGGGAGATACTGTACAACAGGATGCTTATGAACGGAACACTGTATCAGCACCTGTTGCAGACCGAACAGACAGCCCAGGAGCGTCTTCAGACCTTAATGCAGCAGGGGATATGCAAGGAGAACCTGAACGAAAAGATAAAAGCCCAGAATCCCCTACACTGGACAGGGCTGATGAACAGCCTGAAAGCTCAGGTCGAGGAAATCATCCTCAAGGAGATCATCTTCAGTTAAGCCTCTTTACTTCCCAGCCGGAGCAAATCAGCTGGATTGAACAAGCGGAGCGTGATGTTAAGTCGCCCTTCGCTTTTTCTTTTGAAGTAGGGGACACTATCTATCTGGAAGATAACAAACCTTTCATTATCGAGGAAATTAGCTCAAGAAACATAACCCTACGGGATCCCTCCCTGCTCTATCCCATCCTGCGGGCAGAAAGCCCTGAGCGCTTTGCTGCTCTGCTGGAACGCTTTCCGCAGCCTGCGGATGAGCCTATGCACGAACCCATCGTACCGGAACCCGACAACCATCGCATTACGGATATGCGCCTGGGTGAGGGAGGCCCAAAAGCAAAGTACAAGGCTAATATAGATGCTATCCGTTTGCTGCAAGAATTAGAGAAAGAAAACCGTCATGCTACGCCTGCTGAACAGGAGGTACTCTCCCGCTATGTGGGATGGGGCGCTCTGCCCAATGCCTTTGATGAGCATAAGCCCCAATGGGAAAAGGAGTATCAGGAGCTAAAGGAACTGCTAACGCCAGATGAGTATGCAGCAGCTCGTGCATCCACCCTGAATGCTCACTATACCAGCCCCGTAGTGATTCAAAGCATGTACGATGCCATTCAACAGCTGGGCTTTGAAAGCGGCAATATCCTGGAGCCTGCCATGGGGGTGGGTAACTTCTTTGGCCTGATGCCTCAAGCACTTTCCGGCAGCAGGTTGTATGGTGTTGAGCTGGACAGCATCACAGGCAGGATTGCGCAGAAGCTCTATCCCAAGGCGAACATCACTGTAGCGGGCTTTGAGACTACTGACAGGCGGGACTTCTATGACCTAGCCATTGGCAATGTGCCCTTTGGCAACTACCGTGTGCCTGACCGAGCATATGACAAACTGGGGTTCAACATTCACGATTACTTCTTTGCTAAGGCTCTGGATCAGGTACGCCCCGGCGGGCTGATAGCCTTTATTACCTCGCACTTCACCCTGGATAAGCAATCCTCGGAGGTACGCAAATACATCGCGCGCAGAGCGGAGCTGCTGGGCGCTATTCGTCTGCCCAACAATGCCTTCAAGACCAATGCCGGCACGGAAGTCACCAGCGACATCCTGTTTTTACAGAAACGAGAAGAACCTCAGAACATTGAGCCGGACTGGGTGCATTTAGGACAGACTGAAGACGGCATTCCCATCAACAGTTACTTCTTAGATAACCCCCACATGGTGCTGGGCGAAATGCAAATAATAAGCGGACTGTACGGCAAGGAAGCTGCCTGTGTTCCCTTGCCTGACCATAATTTAGCAGACCTTTTGCAAAACGCCATCCGCAGTATTCAAGGGCAGTATACCTTGCCTCAGCAACCGGACATTGGCGACAGCTTGCCCCTGGACGAAAGCATCCCCGCAGACCCTGATGTAAAAAATTACTCATATACTCTGGTACAAGGCAAAGTCTATTACCGGGAAAACGCACGCATGGTGAAGCCCCAGCTGAGCGAGGCTGTCAAAGGACGCATTACTGGCATGGTGGGGCTAAGGGACTGCGTTCATCGCCTGATTGACCAGCAGTTGGACGAATACACCCCAGACGAAACCATCCTGTCCACCCAAAAGGAACTCAACCGTCTGTATGATGCCTTCTCTTCCAAATACGGGCTAATTAATGACCGGGCTAACGCCAGGGTGTTCTCAGATGATGCCTCCTACTACTTGCTTTGCTCCCTGGAAATACTGGATGAAGACCGGAAACTGGAGCGCAAGGCCGACATGTTTACCCGCCGTACCATCCGGGCGCAGCGGGTGGCCACTTCGGTGGACACTGCCAGCGAGGCTCTGGCTGTATCCATTGCGGAGAAAGCCTGTGTAGATATGGAATACATGATGCAACTTACGGGCATGGATGAAGAAAGACTGTACCAAGAGCTGACGGGCGTTATCTTCCGGGATTTTCATCGCTTTCGGGAAAGCGAATACACCTATCGCACGGCTGACGACTTTCTGTCCGGCAATGTCCGGGAAAAGTTAGAAGACTACCAGTCTCGTTTGGACAGAGTGCCTGAAGATCACCCTCAGCGAGGAGCCTTGCTTACCAATGTGCAGGCATTAACACAAGCGCAGCCCAGAGACCTGGACGCTTCCGAAATCGAGGTGCGTCTGGGCGCTACCTGGATCAGCCCTGAATACATCCAGCAGTTCATGTATGAAACCTTTCGTACACCGCCATACTTGCGGGAAAGAGGCGTGGAAGTGCATTATTCTCCCCTGACCGCCGAATGGGCGATTTCAGGCAAGAGCTTTATCAGCTACAACGATGTAATGGCTTACACCAACTTTGGAACTGATAGGGCAAGCGCATATAAAATCCTGGAGGACAGCCTGAACCTGCGGGATGTGCGTATCTATGACACCATTCAGGATGCAGATGGTAAGGACAGGCGTGTACTCAACCAAAAGGACACCACTTTGGCCCAGCAAAAACAGCAAGCGATTAAGGATGCCTTTAGGGACTGGCTCTGGCGGGAACCGGAGCGCAGGCAGGACTTGGTTGCTACTTACAACCGTATGTTCAACAGCACCCGTCCCCGGCAGTACGATGGAAGGCATCTGAGACTGACAGGCGCAAACCCGGAAATCACCCTGCGGGAGCATCAGCTCAACGCCATAGCGCATATCCTCTATGGCGGAAATACTTTGCTGGCGCATGAGGTAGGGGCGGGAAAAACTTTTGAGATGGTGGCTGCCGCCATGGAATCCAAGCGCCTTGGGCTATGCAGCAAGCCCCTCTTTGTCGTTCCCAACCACCTAACGGAGCAATGGGCGGCGGAGTTTCTGCGCCTATATCCTGCTGCCAATATTCTGGTGACTACCCGGAAGGACTTTGAAAAACGGAACCGAAAGCGCTTCTGCTCCCGCATCGCCACCGGGGACTATGATGCCGTCATTATGGGTCACAGCCAGTTTGAGCGCATCCCTATTTCGCCTGAGCGTCAGGAAAAGCTTTTACAGGAACAGATTGATGAAATCCAGAACGGCATCGAGGAACTGCGGTACTCTCGTGGCGAGCGTACCACTATCAAGCAGCTGGAGCGTACCCGCAAGCAGTTGGAAGCACGGCTGGACAAGCTACACAAGGCAGAACGAAAGGATGATGTATTGACCTTTGAGCAATTGGGCGTGGACAGGTTGTTTGTTGATGAAGCGCACAACTACAAAAACCTCTTCATGTATACTAAAATGCGCAATGTAGCGGGACTTTCCACTTCAGAAGCTCAGAAGTCCTCGGACATGCTGCTCAAGTGCAGGTATATGGATGAAATCACCGGAGGCAAAGGGGTAATCTTTGCAACAGGCACGCCTGTTTCCAATTCCATGACTGAGCTGTACACCATGATGCGCTATTTGCAGCACGACACCCTCAAAAAACACGGTCTGACACATTTTGATAACTGGGCGTCAGTCTTTGGCGAAACGGTTACTGCCATAGAATTGGCTCCCGAAGGAACGGGATACCGTGCCCGTACCCGCTTTGCCAGGTTCTTTAACCTGCCAGAGTTGATGAACATGTTCCGAGAAGTGGCGGACATCAAGGTCAAGGAACAACTCAATCTCCCTACCCCGGAAGCGGTCTTTCATAATGTAATCGCTCAGCCAACCCAGCAGCAAAAGGAGTTAGTGCAAGAATTATCTGAACGGGCTTCTCTGGTGCACACAGGCAGCGTGGAACCCACCGTTGACAATATGCTCAAGATTACCTCGGATGGCCGTAAGCTGGGGCTGGATCAGCGCATCATTAATCCATTGCTGCCCGATGACCCCGGGAGCAAAGTCAACCTGTGCATCCGCAACATTCACCGCATATGGCAGGAAGGAAAGGAAGAAAAACTGACACAACTGGTATTTTGTGACCTGTCCACACCCAAGGGCAGAAGCGTAGGTCAGACCCTACAAGCGGCCAAGAGCAATGAACAGTCCACCATCAATGGCGTGGATATTCACGATATTGACGCTTTGCTGTCCAGGGACAGCGATGTACAAAACGAATTCACAGTCTATGAGGATATCCGTGCAAAGCTTATCGACAGGGGGGTGCCCGCTGAGGAAATCGCTTTCATCCATGACGCCAACACGGAGCTTCGCAAGAAAGAATTGTTTGCCAAGGTGCGCTCCGGTCAGGTGCGGGTGCTGATAGGCAGTACCTTCAAAATGGGCTCTGGCACCAATGTACAGGATAGGCTCATCGCCCTGCATGACTTGGACTGCCCATGGCGGCCAGGCGACTTGGAACAACGGGCAGGGCGCATTATCCGGCAAGGCAACCAGAACGACACCGTTCACATTTACCGCTACGCTACCGAAGGCACCTTCGACAGCTACTTGTGGCAAACCGTTGAAAACAAACAGAAATTTATCTCACAAATCATGACCGCAAAAAGCCCCGTCCGTTCCTGTGAGGATATTGATGAAACGGCTCTGTCCTATGCGGAAATCAAGGCATTGTGCGCCGGCGATGAGCGCATTAAAGAGAAAATGGATTTGGATATGGCTGTTGCAAAGCTCAAACTTCTCAAGTCCAATCACCAGAGCCAGCAGTTTCGTTTGGAAGATAATCTGCTCAAAAACTTTCCTGAGCAGATAGAAGCGACCAGGGTACACATCCGTCGTTTGGAAACGGATATAAAGACTTTGGAAGCCCATCCTTTGCCCAAGGAAGGTTTTGTAGGCATAACCATCGGCAGTAACAATTATTCGGATAAGGCAGCCGCGGGCCATGCCATCCTGGACGCTTGCAAGGCCATTCGCGGGCTTGACCCGGTGCGCATTGGTCAGTATCGGGGGTTGTCCATGTACCTGTCTTTGGAGGACTTTGGCAAAACCTTCCGCATGACATTCAAAGGCGAAGCGGTACACCCCGTGGAGCTGGGACAGGACGCAAGAGGAAACCTGACCCGTATTGACAACGCTTTGGCAGGTTTACCCCAGCGGCTGGAAATGCAACGCTCCAAACTAACTGACCTTCAGGCGCAGATGGCAGCTGCAAAGGCTGAAGTGGGCAAGCCCTTTCCCCAGGAAGAGGAACTGCGTATCAAGTCCGCCCGGCTGACGGAACTAAACACCCTGCTCAACATGGAGAATGAGCGCATCTTACCCGCCATGGAAAACACCTTGGAGAAATCTACCCGGCCTTCCATTCTTCAGCGCCTGCAAGCGCCTGTGCAACAATCCAAACGAATGCCGTCCCCCAAGCACCATCTGGAGGCAAGGTAATGGCAAACAGAACAAGAGATATTCAGGTGAAGTTCAGGGTAACACAGGAAGAATTGGACTTTATCACCCTCAAAATGGAGCAGTTGGGGACACGGAACCGGGAAGCTTATCTGCGCAAAATGGCCATAGATGGGTTGATGGTAAAGCTTGATATTCCTCAGCTCAAGGAGATGATTCATCTGCTGCGCAAGGCGGGTAACAACATTAACCAGATTGCCAAGCAGGTGAATACCACCCAACAGCTGCACACCTATGACTACCACTATATACAGCAAAGCCTGGATGCCATCTGGGACAAAGCAAACGAAATCCTGCTGTCCCTGGCGGTACTCAAATAAAAAAGCCCGAAGGAAAGACACGACATTGTCCCCTTCGGGCTGTATTGATGAAAGGATTATCTATGAAGAAAAACAAGAAACGATTGATGGGAATTATTCTATTCATTTTCTTTGCATTGCTGTGCCTGCTTATCCTCTGGGAGCATTACCAGGAAGCAAAACAAGTGCGCACCTTTACTGCACTGATCCAGATGGTGGAAGAACAAAAACTGATTGACAAGGACATGGATGGTTGTGATGCCTTTGAGTGCAACATGCCTACTACGCCAGAGTCAGATTTAGAAAAAGTATCCGGGCAAAGCTTATCCTTGTTGCTGCCAAAACCTTCCATGATGGTGGCTTCCGCTGCACCGCTTTCTGTCGGAAGCTTTCAAAGAACGGGTACATATGACAATCGTTTTCTGGTCACACAAGACACGCTTGATAAGAGAAAAGTTCTTCCACAATACACTGCCCTTCATGCGCAAAACCCGGACTTCTTCGGCTGGATTCGCATTGAAGGCACCAAGGTCAACTATCCCGTGATGTTTTCTCCCCAAGAACCGGAGCGTTACTTGCACAAGGATTTCTATGGGAATTACGCAAAATACGGCGTACCTTTTGTGGATGGCGTGACCGATGTGGAGCACAGCCGAAACCTGCTGATTCACGGGCACAATGCCCGCAGCGGTATCCTGTTTGGTGACCTGGACAAGTTTCTGAAAAAGTCGTTCTGGGAAGAACACAGGTACATTCACTTTGATACCTTGTATGAAGAAAGGGTGTATGAGATTGTAGAGGTGTGCAGGACAAGAATACCTGGAGAAGGAGAGAAAAGCTTTCAATATTACGATTATGTCAATATCTGGAATGATACAACTATGAATCAATATATTCAAAATCTGTCCAACATCACAGAGTTTTCTACCACTCAAATCTTAGCATTTCCGGATACTCTGCTCACACTTTCTACTTGTGCCTACCACGAGAAGAATGGCAGGTTGTTAATCATAGCAAGCCGTATTCTGTAATTTGAGCGAGGGTGAGCACAGATCACTTGTAAAATAACATAGTTTGATTTGATAAATAGATCCTCTACCCCCAAGGAGATGGACTCCAGGACGAAAATAATAGCATCCTGAATTATAGCTTGCCAAGCACTTGTTCTAAGCTTGTTTTTATGCATTCATAAACATAATCGGATAGAGGACTATTCACACCAGTTCGGCGTGAGATTAAAGTAAAACTCAACCCAGCATTTGTCCAGCCCAAATATTGCGCTGTTTTACCTCGTTTTAAATAGCTTTGCTTAATATTTTCATATATATCATCCACAAGTTCTTTTCGATTAACTTCATTATCCACATATATTAACTTTGGTGGTATCGGGTAATTGTTCGGAGAGGCAATATAATAATAGAACAATGATGGTTCTGCTTTCGAGCCATTTGGCCTTTCTCCTTTTTTATAATCAATAATTACAACATTCTGATAGGGGGTATCTAGATATCGCGGAAACATATTACACAAAACAGGGAAATTCTTTTCTACCATTTCGATATAGCTAAGCTGATGAAAATAAAAAAATTTTGACAATCTGTTTGCCATTTGTTCTTCTGAATAAAAATTCCAAATCCAATATGGTGGTTCTTTCGGGTCGATATCGTTAGCAGGTAATATATAATCGCAAAAATTTATGCTTCTTTCATCTAAATACTTGAGCAACAAGAATAAATCGAATATTTCAACACCACTATAACTGTAGCTCTCGACATTATTTGATATTTCCTTTATCTTATGTATCATGCCCTCCACTATAGCCCTCATTTGCGCTATATCAGATACATCCCTTAATTCTTTAATTTTCTCTTTACAATTATTTACTCTTTCACACAACAAGTAGTAGCTCTCAGCTAGTCTCTTCTCTTTAATTATTTCTTTTATTTGTTCCTTAATTAAGTTAACAGCGATTTTTCGTCCGCTATCTCCCTGTAGTCCAGAAAGGTTAAGGTTTATACCATAAGAAATAATCTTTTTTCTTTCAAAAACCGCCTGCTTTTCACGTTCTTTATAATTCTCCACTATCTGATCCTCATATATACAAAGCACATCTGGCTCATCAGGCATAACTCTATTAAACCAATAGCTTAAATAATTACCATCAGGTGAAAGACTACCGACTATTTGGGTTTTCTTTTCATTAATGTTTTTTTCTGCTTTTCCAGGTATTGGATCAAATTGAAATGCAATTGGTTCAAAGAATTTATGGACAATAGTCATATAAGTTTTTACTATCTGCTCAAGGTAACGTTTCGCCACATCGAGATTATTTGGCAATACAAGCTGAACACTTAAATCGCTTTTTGCATTTATGCATTCAATATACAACTGCAAATTATTATGCATAATAAAATCAAGATATCTATCCTGTTCTTCAATATTTTTGTACAAGCCTGATGCAAAAATGAAAACCTCTTTCCATTCTTCCTTATTAATATACTCTAGGTACATTGATCTATAATCAGATAGTGGATATCGTGAAACCAAGTAACAAGCTGCAAAAAATTCTTTGAACAGCTTATGCGTAAAAACAATTCCGTTTGATACTCTAAGCAATTCTGATGATAACAAAAAATCAATTATTGCGGTCTTGTTTGTATTACTTGGAGATATTTTAGAAATATATTCTTCGAATTCTATATGCCTAGTGGAAGGTTGGTAAAATTTATCGAATGCATATTGTCCCAAAATACCAACAGCATCTGAATAGCTCAAACTATATTTTGAAGAAATGCCCTTTCGTTTATCCCATTCACCACAAAGCAAGAATACAAGTTCCTCAAATAAGATGCTTCGATTAAATATATCTCGATGGGGGCTATTCTTTAGTACAATTTTTCCCACCTCCAAAAACAAAGGATTACCAAATAATTGATAGTAACTATCAGGTATTTCTACGTTAATAGATTCATCAAGAAGTTGTTTTCTTATCGTTTTTTTGCTCAAGCATCTTATGTAATACTTTTTAATATTACCCAATTCACCATGATATCTGTTAAAACGTGAGGTGATAAACAGATAACAATGGTTGTACAGAACAGCGATATTCTTAGCTTCAGACACAAAACAAAGTCTCAATTCTTCGGTTAGAATATCGTCAATTCCGTCAAGAATTAGTACTACTTTTCCTTCTGAAAGCCATGAGCTTATGAATTCATACGGGTCGCCGTCACAAAAGGGAGCGATTTTATATTTTATACCATCAATAATGTTTGAATAAACTATTCCATATTCATTTAAAGATAAATAGACTGGCAAATAATCCGCTGCCTTCTGGCTTGTACATGCCTTATTGAGTAAAGCTATTGATTCATATGTTTTTCCAGAACCTGCTTCACCCAATAGCAAAATATGCCTCTCATTTAGTAAGGCTTCAAATGAATCAACATCATTATTGGAGTCATTTTCATAAAACAAGCTCCTTGGAATATAAGCAGAATTCGTGTGCATTATATATATGCGTATCAGATACTCAAAATATTTTTCGTGATAGAAGACAGGCTTTGCATTATGATTAGCATTATCAAGGATCTGCTGATTAACAAGTCTCTTGTTAATCTCCGCTACATCTAATCTTAAGCTTTTTATTTCTAGAGAAAGCTCTCCTGCCAACTCCTTTGCAATATTACTGATTACACGAACGCTTTCAGTGGCATTGATATTATTTAATGTGTTGAATATTACGTCAAAACATTTCTGGATAATAGAATATATCTCTGACTGATATCTTAAAAACCGTGGTTTGCTTTCAATAAATAGCTGTACATAATACTGAATAATTTGAGTTCTAGGTTTATGCTGATGCGCAAAAGTTGATTCGCAATTAATAATAATATTATAAATCACTTTGTTTTTTGATAAAAAACAATCCAGATCATGATAATAGACTTCGTCCCCATATCGCAAAAAAATCTCCTTATGCAAATTACTATGGAGTTTTTTCTTGATTCTATATAGCTTAAATTTACCATAAAAGCCTGAGAATGCATCCATGCCCAGATCAGTTAATATGCTAATTATTTCGGCTGCAAGCATTTCCAACCTAAATCACCATCTTTCAACTTCGCTTAAATGCATATTATATATAGCTCTCGGTGTTAAATCAAGCATAATCAACATTAATCTTCTTTTTGATTTGTTCATGTATAATATTTTGAAAAGTAAAATATAGAGCGTCTTGTTTTTTCATGAATTCGATTATATTGATTCCTTGATCTAAATTCATTATAGAAAGGAAAGCTAATGGCCACTACACGCATCATTTCCATGCACCGTAACAAAGGGAAGACGATTGCTCAATGCCTGAAAGACAGAACTGATTACGTAAAAAATCCCGACAAAACAAATCAAGGAGAACTCATTTCCTCTTATGAATGTGATATTCGTTCTGTGGATGCTGAGTTTATGTTGTCCAAGAGAGAGTACTTCGCCATTACCGGGCGCAGACAAAAAAACGATGTGATTGCTTATCAGGTGCGGCAATCTTTTAAGCCAGGAGAAATCACGGCGGAAGATGCCAATCGCGTTGGTTATGAATTGGCTATGCGTTTTCTCAAAGGTCAACATGCCTTTATAGTGGCTACGCATAACGACAAAAAACACATTCACAATCATATCATTTGGAACTCCACATCCCTGGATTGTTCAAGAAAGTTTCGAGACTTTCTTGGTTCTGGCAAAGCCGTTGCAAGACTGAGTGACCTGATTTGTTTGGAGCACCAGTTGTCTGTTGTGCCCGAACCAAAGGGACATGGGCAGAGCTATAACAAATGGCTGGGAAACGAAAAATCGCCCTCCTATCGTGAATTGCTCCGCAGGATAATTGATGATTCCATGACGCAAAACCCTGACAACTTGGATGCCCTTCTTGCTTTGCTACAGGCAGCGGGATGGGAAATAAAACGCGGAAAACATATCAGCTTGCGTGGCCCAGGGCAGAGCAGATATATCAGGCTGAAGTCCTTGGGTGATGGATATGATGAGGATAGCCTGAGAAAGGCGCTTTCGACAAGAACAAAAAATAATACCTTCTCAAAGAAGCAAGGTCACAATATACCGCATGGTCAATTCAATATGCTTATCGACATTCAGGCGAAATTACAATCCGGTAAAGGGGGCGGATATGAACGATGGGCGAAAGTATTTAACTTAAAACAAATGGCGCAGACATTAAACTACCTAAGTGAAAACAATCTGTCAAGCTTTGATTCTTTGGCGGGAAAAACATCAATTGCAACAAAGCGACATCATGAAGTGCTGGATGAAATCAAGGCTATCGAAAAACGAATGACCGAAATTAGTCAGCTTAGAACCCATGTGCGAAACTATCTGAAAACCAGAGATACCTATGTTGCTTATCGCAAAGCGGGCTACTCAAAAAGCTTCGCTTTTGAACATCAGGATGAGATTCAGCTGCATAAAGCAGCAAAAAAAGCATTTGACAATCTGGGCACAAAGCAAATCCCAAGCATCCGTACTCTCCAAGAGGAGTATGCTGAACTGGTGGAAAAAAAGAAAGAGCTTTATCCTGAATATAGGAAACTGCGGGATGAAATGCGTACGTTGCTAACCGCTAAGGCCAATGTGGAACGCATAATGAATTTGAATAAAGATGAACCTATAACCGAGCAAAAGAAGGAGCAGAGCAAGTGACTATCTTCGTACAAAAGCGCTTCGCAGAAGTGCGCAGCCGCATGATTTATCATGCGCTCAAAGGGGTTTGGGGGCGCTGCCACCAACAAGCATAGAGCATGTAGGGTACCCACATGCCCTGCTTGCCCAAGATTATAATGAACTTGGTATAACTAAGAGTAACTGAGATTTATCCTTTCTCACATCAATGGCAAGGCCATTGCTTTGAAACAGAAATGACCGTCATTCCAACAAACATAGTTTGAGTATCCTGCGCCTCCATAATATTTAATTCCATCAATTTTAGATCTTCGGCAACAATCTGAAACAAAACAAGGAATAAGGTATTCTCTTGGCATATTGCTATTAGTATTTGAGACGGGAAAACGTATGTATCGCAAGAAAGTAGTTCCGCCACGCATCGTGCCGGATAAATCCAAGAGCTTGACGCTATGTTTGGGAGAAATAATGGCGGTTTGTACGGACTCAGTTGAACAGTGCTTTCTTACTTCTGTTTCCGCGCCTTTTTGTGTATCAGCAAAATAGTAGTAAGATCGACCAGGATGATTGTATCGTCCTGGCCCAGTTACACCAACTGGTGCACTAAGCATCTCATTTTGCGGATAGGGGCATTGTCCCTGAGCGAGTTTTCTTGAGTGGTAGTACAGATCCTTATCAAAGTCTATACATTCAGCAACACTCCTTACAATGTGAAGGATTTTTTGTCCTACCTCATCCTCTATGCCAAAACCAGGCGTTTCGCTCAGTACCGTGAGAAAACTGATTAATTCAGATTCACTTATTAGGTCGTCATTGTCTGTTGCTAAGTTATTAAGGATATCAGTCCCCGAGCAAATTACATTTAGTTCCTTTGAGGATGCTTTATCACTTGGCTTTTTACTAACAACAAAAAAACGCGATCTCGGTTCATAACTAATATCATCGCACTGCACGACTCTCCTTGCGGTTCCAACATTCATCTGGCTCAAAGCAGTTGCAAATCCACGCGGATACTCAATTTGCTTAGAAAAGAAATCATCAATACTTGAAAGTTTAAGAAATGCGACATTAGCAATTTCAATGAAGGGGCGATTCAATGCAGTGTTGGTTGCTTCTAAGCACCCTTTCAGGTCAAGTTTGGATAAGCTGCTTTGAATGTTCTTAAGCATTTTTGTTGGGTATGATTGTTCAATTAGGAGAAAAGCTTCGCTTTGGGATAGCATTAAATTGTAAGTTTCAGCATACGACAAATCCAAACTAAGGCTACCAAGCTTGCTTACTTGCTCAGTTGCAATGTTATACATTTCTTTCTCAATATGGGATAGTTGAGGTGTACTGCGGCTGAGCGCATTTGCTACTTTCTCCATTGAGGATAGGCTAGTCGTTACTAATTGTTGTCGATCTGATATGCTGACTGCCTGTAGTGCATTATATATTCCTTCAAGATTGATTGGTCTCTTCATCTTATTTTTTTCATTCCTTAGTCTCCAAACTCTATTATGGAATATGTGTTGAGATTGTATTTGAAACGATAAAGAATCTTTGCGTATATAAAGATTGTAGAAGGGCATCCATAAAAGGCTCCGTTATGTGACATTTATAATTTACTTACTCCTGCTAACACTTACTTCAAAACACTTAATAACATTATACCACGATATAAATAATATGTGCTTTTAGTAAAAAATGCAAGATACTAGCTGTTGAAAAGATAGGCTGGGTAGAAATTGGAGTGTAAAATACTATATGTAAACTTTTCAAAATAGTATTCATATTTAAGTTCTGCGATGTCCTGTTTTTAAAGAGAATTGTGGAGGAAGCCGATAGAGTACACTAAAGACTGCAACTTTAGTGTACTCTATTACTGATTTGTGAATTTAAATTGGTAACAGTATCTTTTTAATTAAGTGTTGCTTTTTTTGACGACTAAAGCTTCATCAACAAAATACACATTCCCATGGGCACGTGTAATTGCCACATATAGTTTATTTCTTGTTGCGGGAGCAAGAGTATCAATGCTCTTTGTATTAAAAGCTCTCTTGGTAGTTTTGTTTAACAAAACACAAACATCAATATAATGATCTTCGCCTTTAGAGTCTCCCCAGTTTTTATGACCTCGCCCGTATTTTGCGCTGTTCTGATAGTGAAGTTTTATAATATTCTCGTTGTTCAATATGGAAAATGCTTTGTTAGAGTCTTTGATTAATTCAATTTGTGTGTTGTCGTTGGATGAACGGTGCGAATATATTGGAATATCTAGATTTTTTGTAATAAAACTACAAATATTTTTACTGCATCTCCAGCTATAAGTTAAAGTTGTGGTATCAACCGTAATTCCTTTTGATTCGAATCTTTTTTTGTATTTTAACATATCCTTATAAAGATTTTTATTTACATTCCCGTCTTGACTGGTATCAAAAGTATGCTGGAAAAAATCGCCAACAAAGAGAATGTCAATTGCAGCTGTTATTAATTCTTCCAGCAAATTAAAGTCATGACCAGCAATATCTTGTACTTCATCAATAATAAAACAGTCAAAATATTTACAAAGTCGTTCCTTGAGTTCATTTAAAACATGTTTTTTAATTAATAGCGCAATTCGATTGCTGTATAGATACCCATTTGAAGTCATGTAGTATTGTTTGTTAGTTTGCTCAATGAAACGCTCAGGATTTTTTTCATAGATGATACCTCTAGTTTTCAATTTGTCAGATAAAAATGGCTTATAACAGAATTGAAATAGGAATTGAAAATAGGTAAGTAATGTAATGTTTCCTGGCCAAGTACCATCGAATTTTTCTAGGATTTTCTTTTGTAAATTATTGTAATTGTTATTTGTAAATGTAACAATCAAAAAACGCTTATGATAATCTAAATTATTTACAATATAAGTGGTTTTGCCGGACCCTGCAACGGCAAAAATTACTTTCTTATCCATTTTATTGCGTTGCTAATGTAATCTGGGACAACAATATTGGTGTCATTATTTAATAAAGAAAATGCTGCTTCTGTTTTATTGTTGAGCATATATTTTAATGGGTCTTTTCCAAATAATTGGTTGCAGAGCTCCTTATTATTTTCATACAAAACCATTTCATATGTTTTGATTTTCTCATCTTCATCATAAAATATTTTGATATTCGTATCATTTTGGAAGTCAGTATATTTATCGACACAGTTTTTTTGCATGTCTCCATCGTTATCAGTAATTACTGCAACCTTGTTACCAAGTATCTTGGCAATAGACAAATATCTTTTGAAGCTCAAACCATGAATGTCAATAATACTAACACCATCATTTTCAGGAGAAGTATTAGCTGTGGATTTATAAAATTTCTCGAACAACATATATTCAGATGGACCTTCAACTAAAATGGTTTTACTTGATAGAATATATTCAATGATTCCAGCAACAGGGGCTTTCATAAAGTATTTTGCGGTTTCATCATCCAAATCTTTTAATGAAATTGGATTTTTACTAGAGCATTGGTGCATAATTTGCAGGTTTTTTAATTCAAGTCGTGTGCTTATTAGGCTATTATGCGTGGAAATGAATAATTGCCCTTTTTTTGTGTTCACTATAATGTTAATTAGTTTTCTCAAATTGACATGACTTAAATGATTCTCAGGTTCTTCAATCAATATAACATCAACAATATCACCGGCTCGTTCTAAAGCAAAATCAGTTTTAATAAAAACTTGTTTACCAGTTCCTTGGTTATCAATTCCTATGTCATTCTCATATATCATGAGATCATTTTCTAAGCCAAAAACAGAGCAAGATTTAAGACCAAATGAATATCCTTTAGATGAAGGAATACGATCGTTTAAAGATTGGAGAGATTCCAAACAGAAGTTGTTTTTGAGTTGTCGATATTTACTTTTATGTAACGCTCTTTCTTTTATGTTATCTTCTGTATATTGAGAGTACATACGTTTAACAAAATCATTTGTTGCATACTCGGAACTTAAACTTTCACTAACAATGAACAAGCTACGGATTTTTTTTCTGTAACCAGAATATCCTTGATCCGCAAATGTTGAAAAGCGAATAGTGTAGAAGTCGAACGGGAAGTAATCGCTGTTTTCTGTTAAAGAATCAGCTATTTCAGAATAATAATCAGGGTTAGGTGCACAGATCATTCGAATACCATCACATGGAATTCCGTCAGAATTATTTTTCCCATTCATTGTAAAATCAAAATTTCCTTCAAGGTAGAGTTCGATTTTTATGTGAGGCAAATTACAAATTTTTCTTTCACCAGATTTGAATGCCTTTACAGCATCGCTATTTAACAGTCGATCAAGACCGATAGCTTCGACTTTACGAATGCTACCACTTGTAACTAAATCTATCGCTTCTAAAACAGTACTCTTACCAACCTCATTATCTCCAACTAAAATGTTAATATGTTCGTTGGGGGTAATAGTGTAGTAAAGAAATCTTTTGTAGTTAATGAGCCTGATTTTTTTTATAATTGTAGCCATGATTTTATTCAACCTTTTAATTATTCAAAAGACAAAAATGGCAATGTTATCGTGAGTTTGCCACTATTGCATTTTGGGAAATTGGTTTGTTTATCGGTTTTTATGATACAGACCTCCTAAATTTGTTACTAACAACATTATAATCGATAATAATGTATATGCAAATAGGTGATGTCATCTGAAATAATTTTTTGAAGTTAATTATGTAAAAGAATATTGAGTTCATTATCAAGATTTCGTTTGGAAAAAAGAGGCTTTACGAATGACAAACGAAAAACTGTCAAACATATATGGGAGGTTGTTAAGGTGATGCTGTGTTTTGGGATACTGAATGGCGCATCAAATTAAACGATGAAGTTGAGTCTATGCATGTTGTATATACCGCTTACTCGGGTAGAAGATTTGCACTCTTGATGTTGCTTTGTATAGATGTTATTCACACACCAGGTCAAGTGATTGGTCGGTTGTTTATACATGTATTTGGTTTTCATAATAATGAAACTGCTGCGTTGACTTATGAAGACTTATATGTGATGTACCCAAAGCAGATATTATACAGCTACCTTGGTTTTATCGTAGAAGACCGGTATTTACAGAAAAGATTTCACACTGCCCTAACTTCATTTTTCTCTTAGTTTATAGCATAATGATTTAGAAAAAAACTTGCTTATTACTAATAATATATGATACTTTTAAAACAAGACTAGACAAAAATTCACACTTTTCTTACGCAACATCTACAATACAATTAATCTGATTATAAATGCGAAGATGTTTTGGATATAGTAGGACCGTCTGATACATTTCTTAAGTTAAATCAATCATATCATTGTTGTTTACTCCTTATTTTTGATTTTTAATCTTCAACATTTATAATGGCAAATGAAACATTTATCACAGTATATGAAACATTTATTATAGATTATGAAAGCAAATAACTCTATGATATATAGGACTATTTCTTTCGCATTCTGTGGAAAGGACTATATATCACGCAAGGAATCTAACCGTCTGAAAAGGACGGAGAGAAATATAAGGAGGTATCCAACATGAATGTTAAACGTATCCTGCCCCTTCTTCTGGTTCTGGCTATGCTGCTGACTTGCACTTGCATGTTTGCAGAAGCACAGTTTCCACTAACTGCAGAGCCCGTCACTTTTAAGGTCCTGGCGCGTACTGGCAGTTTCTACCCGAATCAAGACTATGGTAATGTAGGTAACATGAAAGCCTATGAGGAAATGACCGGCGTTCACATTGAATGGGAAAATATAGATCCCAGTGTGTTTAACAATGCACTAGCAGCATCTATTGCGTCAGACGAACTTCCTGATATTATCCTGAAGGCCGGTTTGAGTAATGCTCAGATGTTTGAATGGGGCGAAGATGAAATTTTGGTGGATCTTGCGCCATACATTGATACCTGCATGCCCAACTTCAAGGCTTTGCTGGCTCAGTATCCCGACATCGCCATGGCCATCACTGCTCCAAACGGAGCGATTTATGGTCTACCTCAAGTGGTTTTGGCACCTCAAATGCGTGTGCCTAACAAGATGTACATCAACCAGAAAGCTCTTGAAAAAGTGGGTAAGGAAATGCCGAAAACCACTGGTGACCTGTATAACCTACTGGTTGCTATCCGTGATAGTGATTTGAACGGTAATGGTCAAGCTGATGAAATTCCGCTGGTTGCAAGTGTCAATTGGTTGTATAGCTACTTCTACGGAACCTTTGGTTTGGGCACTCGTGGTACCCAGCACCATGCCATAGTGGACGTTGATCCCGAAAATGGCGCACTTCGCATCTACGCTCAAAGCGAGAATTATCGCAAATTCCTTGAATATCTCAATAAACTGTACAGCGAGAAGCTGATCTATCAGGAAATTTTCACCAATGGTGATAAAAACATTACTGCTCTAGCAACCGAAAATCGTATTGGAATCACTTGCGCTACTACTTTGTACAATATTCCTACAGAAACCGTTGACGCTTGGTCTGGAATGAAGTGGCAACTGGCTGGTCCCGACGGTTATAATATCGTGTCCAATTGTCGTTCTAACCTTCATACTACTGGTAATTTTGCTGTAACTGTCGAATGTAAGAACATTGAGTTGGCTCTGAAGTGGGTTGATTACTTCTACAGTGAAGAAGGCAGTCTGTTCTATCATGCTGGCGTAAAAGATGTGAACTGGGAAGCGAAGGCTGATGGCTCGTTGGGTTATACGGAAGCAACGCTTGCAACTCGTACTTCCGATATGACACAGGACAACTTCATTGCGCAGTTCGCAATGTGGCCTGGTGGACGTAACCCTGCTGTCATGCTTGAAAATCTGTGGGGCGGAGAATATGAAGCTGAACCTGCTTCCACCGCCTTTGCCCTAATGGATTATCTGCCCAAAACTATTTGGCCCATCTTTTCCTGGACAGAGGAAGAGAACGAAGTCATTAATACTGTTCAGGGCGACATTCGCTCCTTCATAAATACCAGCACCGCTCAAGTAATTGCCGGTGAGGTTGAGTTGACTGATGAGTGGTGGAACAGCTTCGTCAAGCAGATCGATGCCATGGGTGGCAAGAAGCTACTGGATGCTTATCAGAATGCTGTGGAGCGTATTTACAGCGGCGGCGACTATTGATTCATTGTTATATCTGATGGGAGGGACCTTGCAATACAGGTCCTTCCAAATTATCAATCCATCCCTAATAAAGCTGTTCATATGTAGGAGGGTACTTTATGAACCGTAGAAACACATGGAAAAAGGCGATGGGAAAATACTGGCAAATGTATATGCTGCTGATTCCCGTCATAGTCTACTATATCGTTTTCAAATATGTTCCCATGATGGGCGTACAGATTGCTTTTAAAAACTTCAAATTTCGGAGTGGCATTTGGGGAAGTGATTGGGTGGGATTGAAACACTTCGAGCGCTTCTTTTCCTCTTATAGTTCCCTGAACATCATCTGGAATACGCTGTATCTGGGCTTCATGAGCTTATTGTTTAGCTTCCCTATCCCGATAATATTGGCACTGCTCGTGAATGAAATTCATTCCCCTAGGTTAAAAAAAGGTTTGCAAACTATTACCTACGCTCCCCATTTTGTATCCACAATTGTGGTAGTCGGCATGTTAATGGCCATGTGCTCACCATCCACAGGCATTATCAACAAGATTCTTATAAAACTTGGACTTATTTCTGAGCCGCTTTACCTGATGGCCAGTGCTAAATACTTTCGTCCCATGTATATCATCTCCGGTATCTGGAAGGACGGAGGCTGGAACGCAATTATCTTCATTTCTGCCTTGTCTGCCATTAGTGTAGAGATGTACGAAGCTGCTGAGGTTGACGGCGCTAATCGTTGGCAGCAGCTAATAAAGATAACCCTGCCAAGTATAGTGCCTACCATTGTTATTATGCTAATTCTGGAGGCTGGCAAGGTGCTAAGTATCGGCTTTGAAAAGGTTTACGCCATGCAGACTGACCTGAACCTAACGGTATCTGAGGTCATCTCAACTTACACTTACAAGATCGGTCTGGAGGATCTGGAATACGACTATGCCACGGCCATCGGGCTGTTTAACTCAGTTGTCAGCTTATTTCTGTTGCTGATGGTCAACAGCATATCCAAGCGTGTTACTGAAACCAGCCTGTTCTAATTTCCTCAAGAACATTCAATCACCTTGCAGGAGGGAAAGCACATGAAACTGAAAACCCGCGGCGACCGCACGTACCAGGTCGTTATCAATTCTTTAGCCGTGCTAATCGGACTAATTACTCTATATCCTCTCATATACACTCTGAGCGCTTCGTTGTCCCAGCCCATTCATATCCTAAGCGGTAATGTGGTGCTGTGGCCTGTAGAAATGACGCTGAACAGTTATCGTCGAGTGTTTGCCAGCGCGGACATCCTCAACGGCTACAGAAACACGATTATCTATTCTTTCAGCGGCACTTTGCTGAATGTCATTCTGACTATCATGGCAGCGTATCCGCTATCCCTGCCCGACCTTAAGGGTAAAAATTTCGTCACATTCCTGATTACCTTCACCATGTTTTTCTCAGGCGGTATGATACCATCTTTCATCAATGTAAAGAACCTGGGTCTGATGAATTCTCCGCTTGCGATTATACTTCCCGGCGCTATCAATGCGACAAACATGCTACTTTTGCGCAACTACTTCATCAACTCCGTCCCGGGTGACTTACGGGAAGCAGCATCAATTGATGGCTGTTCACCCTTTGCCACTATGACCCAAATCATCTTACCTCTGAGTAAGTCAATTCTAGCAGTTATTACGCTATACTACTTTGTGGGACACTGGAACAGCTATTTCGAAGCTATGATGTACATCCGCAACAAAGATCTATATCCCTTGCAGGTGTTACTGCGCCAGATTCTGCTGTTATCCCAGATGGGTGACATGTCCGAGCAGATGGGAGTTGATGATATGAATACTATGTTAATCTACGCTTCCTTGAAGTACGCTATCATAGTAGTCTCTGCTGTGCCCCTACTGATTATTTATCCGATGGTTCAGCGCTTCTTTGAAAAGGGCATCATGATGGGCTCTATCAAGGGCTGATTCAAATACAAGAAGGGATGGCGTTGAATAAGAAGTTTACGCCATCCCTATTGTTATGTTGATTTTAGGTAAGGCAGCATGAAATGGATAGGAAAAGTAGCAAACAATACCAAGTCCGAGAATACTTTTTTATGTTTGAAGATGAAAGAGTTTTAGTCCAAGATAATGCTAAACTAATCGAGGATGAGCGTTGTGATGCCCAAAAATGAAGTAATGTATGTTGGTGAAAAAGTAGGTTTTTACTAATAACCAATCAGACCATCACAAACGCAAAAAAAGAGAGGAGCAAAGAAGGAAAGGGAAGTGGAGAGGTTGTACTGGACAGTACAACAAAAGGTATGTGTCCACTCATAACAAAAAAGAAAAGAAGTACTAAAATGTAGTGTGGGATAATGCAAAGTAAATTCACGCTTCTTGTTTGTTTTTTTGTCGATAGATTCTCGGTGTGATGCCTTCTTTACTTCGGAAGAGTGCAGAAAAATGAGAAGCATCAGAAAAACCGCAGACTGAGGATATGTCCGTAATTGAATGGCTTGTATATGAAAGAAGCTGTTTGGCTTTGTCTAAACGCATTTTTTGAATTACCTCCAAAACGGATTGATTCATAGTATTGCGAAAAACTTTATATAAGTGAGAACGATGAATACCTATATGGTTTGCAATATTTTGTACTGAGAGTTCCGGGTCAGTAAGGTGTGTCCGTATATAGCACATAGCCGTATATAAATAGCTCTGGTCTATGTGAATATCCTGAGACTTGTTGTTGTCTATGATTAAAGAAAACATCTGGTATAGTAACCCCAATAAATAATATTCTTGAGAGGGTGAGGATAGATGAGTTTCGCTTATTTGTTTCATTATTGTTTGTAATGCGTCATCTCTGTCATATCGGATAGTAAAATGATGCTGACTAAATCCACTTTTCGTCAATAGTTTTTTGACTTCCGTTCCGTTAAAACCCACCCAATAATATAAGTATGGATCAGTATCATCAGCTTGATAGCGCACTTTTTCATAAGGTCTAATTAGAAAGGCATCTCCTTTGTCCAACGGAATGCTCTTGTCTTCAACAAAATATTTTCCTCTCCCGCTTGTAATATAATGAATAATATAATGATCATAAATTGCAGGACCAGACAAATGCCCCGGGAAATTTCGCTTCTTTCCTCCACTCTGATACACAACGAGTGGTTCGTGAGAGGCGTCTCTGGTTATGTAAGCATTATAATAGATATGATCCCTATTAATTCTGTTTTGTATATTTGTTAGTGCTTCTGAACTTTTAGACATAGTGAATTCCTCCCTCCTTAATATTATAGTTTGATATTGCGTGGTTTGCAACAAAAGTTTGGTTTTTTGAAACATTTAATATTTTAATGATTCCTGATATGCGGTATAATTATCGAATATAAAGACGGAAAATAAATTATTTGGAGAAAGGATATTGCAACATAATTAAACTTTATTGGCAAATGGAATGAGTACTTAATAGCTCTCATCTTTGCTAATCGATATGAGCTTTGCCCCATAAGTGTAGGGCTATATCAAACTGTTACCTTTATGAAGAACTCCGGTGACTTGGCAGGAATATTTGCTTCCGTCGTGATTGTTTTCGTCCTGTTCGTCATCATATAATATTTTCTTGTCAGACAAAATCGTTTCCGGAGTGACTGTTGGAGGTGTTAAGGAGTAAAGGAGAAAACTATGGAACTAAAATTCTTAGGTATTGGTGCTGCATACTACCCTTCCTTGGGTAGTACAAGTGCTTATTTTACTGTTCAAGATCACTTTTATCTTATAGACTGCGGAGAAACAATTTTTGCCTCAGTATGGAACAATCGTGATCTTCAAAAATGTACAGACATACATGTTCTTATAACTCATTTACACTCTGATCATATCGGAAGTTTAGGAACATTTGTCTCGTATTGCAAAAAAATATTAAATAAAGATGTTACTGTACTTTCACCAGATAAAACAATTAAGAACATCTTATCTTTAACCGGCGTTTCAGCTGATTCATACAATTATTGTTGTGACTTCTATGACATCTTCCCTGGAAATCTTACAATTGTACCGAACTCCACTTCCCATGTTTCAAATATGCCTTGTTACGGATATATGATTTCGGTGGGCGAAGAAAGAGTATACTATGGTGGCGACAGTGATAGTATTCCAAGCGAAGTACTGCTAGGATTGAAGGATGGCTCAATTGATCTGGCATTCCAAGAAGTTACATATCAAACAGGCTGTCATAGTGGTCATATTTCGCTTGAACAGTTATGTCAAATTGTACCAGCGGATATACGCCATAAGGTGATTTGCATGCACTTCGGAGGCGATTTTATGGATGCTGTTATAAAAGCGGGCTTTCGTGTAGCCGAGAGAGTGCTTTGAAATAGGGCTGATTAAAAAATGGAAGTTGTAATATTTGCAGTTTTTAGTGAATGATATCTATTAATGCACGATGAGCAAAAATGTTTAAATGCTTTTTTGAAAGCTGCCGTGACCGAAAAAATAGATTTTGCCACACAACTAGGTGATTTTTCTTGTTCGGAAGATACTTCTTATTGTGTGTGTGATTCGTAAATAATGCCGGTTAATTTGAAGCTAGCAATCAAACAATCACCAAATGTTTCAAGAAAATAGTTTATCGCTTATCTTAACTCTTTACCGATGCTTTCGTATTATGTTTTGGGAAACCATGAAATGGACTTTTGTTATAAAGTATCCGTGATGGAATTTGATGGAATCAAAAGTCCATATTATTCTTTTCGCTTTTCGATGCAAAGGTTGGTACTTCATAGGTTTGGATGGAAATCACTATACTGATAAGGATGGTTATTATGCTGATTATTATTTTGAAGACTTCATCGGGCTAATATTCCACTCAAAAGATGCCACTGCTGGTACGATTGAAAACCAAGAAACTTAAAATAATGCCAGACTTTGGAGAGGTAAATACATTATGATCCATTGACCGGCAAAATCCTAATCTAATAAAGAATATAAGGATGAATAATAATGAACACATTGAGAAAAATGAGAAATGAAAATGGAATACTGGTAGCTGCACACCGTGGTGTGTTCGGAGCAAATATTCCGTGTAATACAATTGCTGCTTTTGATATTGCCGTTAGAAGTGGTGCAAAAATTATAGAAATGGATTTGTTCAAAACAACGGATGGGAAAATATACATTTTCCATACCGGAACAGAGCCTTATCAAATCAACAAAAAGATCGATTTAACAACTATGGATTCTTCTGAAATCAGCAGCCTTAGACTGGTAAACATAGATTTCAATCCAACAAAACATGGTCTTGATTCTTTTGATGATGTATTAGAACACTTTAAAAATCGAGATTGTTTATTAAACTTGGATCGTTGTGGTGCGTTTCTTAAAGATGTGGTTGCTTGCGTTAAGAAACATAATATGAAAGAGCAAATTTTATTAAAAACAGCACCAACAGACGATATGCTTATGGCTGTCCAAGAATATGCTCCAACCTTCATGTATATGCCTATATACATAGAGAATGATACCGCCACAGAAAAAATCGAACAAATGAATATTCACTTTGTCGGAGCAGAATTAGTCTTTGAAACCGAGCAATCACCAGTTATTCAGGATGAATACATATCTTATATGAAACACAAAAATTTAATTTTATGGGGTAATGGTGTCTTGTACAGCGAATTAGTCCCTTTAGCTGCTGGACATAGTGATGATGTATCAATGATAGACTCTCCCGATTTGGGCTGGGGGTGGTTGGCAAAAAAGGGATTTGATATCATTCAAACAGATTGGGCACCTCAGTGTTATAGCTATTTACAACAAGAAGGTTATTCAAATTAAATATTTAAATATTACCTCATAGTAGAACAGGCGATGATATCCTGGAGGTTAGTATGTTTAACGCATGTTATCAATTTCAATTGAATGGTACAGCCATTACTTGTGAACTTTATGGCAATGGTCACATAAACGAGACTTACTTGGTCATTACCGACAAAGGCACATGGTACATTATGCAAAAAATCAATCACATCGTATTTAAAGATGTACCAAAGTTGATGCAAAATATTACATCTGTCACTCGTCATTTAGGAACAAAGGATAGTAATCCACGGCATGTATTAACCGTCGTTCCGACTCTTCAAGGGGAAGATTTCCTACACGATGAGGAAGGTTATTGGCGTATGTACATTTTTGTAACGGACAGCTTGTGTCTTGAGCGCCCTGAAAGCGAGCAAGATTTCCGTAATAGCGCTATCGCTTTTGGCAACTTCCAGAACATGCTATCAGATTTTCCTGCTGATACGCTAAATGAAACCATTCCTCATTTCCATGATACTCCTATTCGTTTTCAAGCATTGGAAAAGGCTGTAAAAGAAGATGTCAAAAGTCGCGTTAAATATGCTTTGGATGAAATCTATTTTGCTTTTGAACGAAAAGAAGACTGTTTCTTGATGACAGACATGCATAAGGTAGGTTTTCTTCCTCTGCGAGTAACTCATAACGACACAAAACTAAACAACGTTATGTTAGATGCAAAAACAAGAAAACCGCTTTGTGTTATTGATTTAGATACTGTTATGCCTGGACTCGTAGGTAATGACTTCGGGGATTCTATCCGTTTTGGTGCTAGCACGGCTGCTGAAGATGAAAAGGACTTAAGCAGAGTTGAATTATCGCTTCCACTTTTTAAGGCATACACCGAAGGATTTCTAAGTGCCTGTCAAGAAAATCTTACTCATGAAGAAATCAAAACTCTTCCTTTAGGTGCAAAGTTAATGACATTAGAATGTGGCATTCGCTTTTTGACTGACTATATTCAAGGGGATATATATTTTAGAACCCACTATCCCGAGCACAACTTGGTTCGTTGCCGTACTCAATTTAAACTAGTAGCTGAAATGGAAAAACATTGGAATGAAATGAACAAAATTGTAAAGGAGGTAAGCAATTTATGACTATTCTTGTTACAGGAGGAGCTGGATACATCGGGTCTCATACTTGTGTAAAACTGCTTGAAGAAGGATATGACATTATTGTTGTTGATAATCTTGTTAATAGCAACGAAAAAGCGGTTGGTCGTATTCAGGAATTAATCGGAAAGATATTCCCATTCTATCGCCTTGATGTATGTGATGTTGATGCCTTGAGAAAAGTATTTCAAAATCATCAAATTGACTGCGTTATTCACTTCGCTGGGCTAAAAGCTGTGGGCGAGTCAGTATCTAAACCTTTGGAATATTACAGTAATAATCTCATTAGCACCATTACTCTGTGCAAGGTAATGAAAGAATATGGTGTCACGTGTTTTATCTTTTCTTCTTCTGCTACAGTATACAAACCTGGTTCCTCCATGCCTGTCAACGAAACTGCGGAACTTGGATGTACAAATCCTTACGGTTGGACAAAATATATGTGTGAACAGATTTTACGGGATGTTGCCTTGACCAATCCCGATTGGTCGGTTGTGCTACTCCGATATTTTAATCCCATTGGTGCGCATGAAAGTGGTCAAATTGGTGAGGATCCCACCGGTATTCCCAATAATCTGGTTCCCTACATCACCCAGACTGCTCTAGGAAAATTAGAGAAATTGTATGTTTTTGGCAACGATTATGACACGAAAGATGGCACTGGCGTGCGAGACTATATCCATGTGCAAGACTTAGCACAAGGCCATGTAGATGCTGTGAACTTTGCATCAAAGACTACCGGATGCGAGGAAATCAACTTAGGTACTGGTATCGGTTATAGTGTACTGGATATTGTCTCTACCTTTGAAAAAGTCAATGGTGTGAAGGTTCCCTATGAGATTTCCCCTCGTCGCCCCGGCGACATAGGGACAGTATATGCAGATGCTACAAAAGCCAGCAGGCTGTTAAAATGGAAGGCCGAAAAGGATCTTGAAGATATGTGTAGAGACAGTTGGAGATGGCAAAAACAAAATCCTAACGGATATAATACTTGAATGTTGAGGTGTACATTATTAAGCATTATTCTACGGTTTTCAAGTAATTATATCCCGATTAATCTTTCGAAAGGAACATACAACAATAACCTAGATAACGCTTTAGACGAAAAAATGTGTACTAGAATTTAGAATATCTGTATAAACGAAAACCTTTCTATTATGGCTGAAAAAACATTAGTCTAAAAAGCTTTCCCAACAAAAAATGATAAATGAAAAGGAGAAAACAAATGAAAAAACCAATTATAGTCGTTATGGCAGCAGGTCTCGGGAGTCGGTTTGGTGGACTCAAGCAAATGACATCCTTCGGTTTACATGGAGAAGGTCTTATTGATTATTCCCTCTATGATGCTATTCGTGCTGGGTTTGAACGGGTAATCTTTATTATTAACCACAAAATCAAAGATGACTTTCATGATTTTATCGGGAAAAATATGGAAAAACATATGGATGTTCAGTATGTTTATCAAGAATTAGACAAAATTCCTGAAGGGCTGCTTGTACCTGAGGGACGTTATAAGCCTTGGGGTACAGGTCATGCTGTCTTATGCTGTAAGGAATATATCGATGCTCCTTTTTGCGTCATTAATGGTGACGATTTGTACGGACGATCCGCTTATCAGGAAATATACAAGTACTTAAATGCATCTCCTGAGAATGGAGAATATGCTATGGTTGGTTTCCAGTTAGATAAAACTTTATCTGATAATGGATATGTTTCCCGTGGTGTTTGCAAAGTGAATAGCGATGGCTACTTAGATTCAGTTATTGAACTTCTTCACATCATATCAACTATTGATGGTCCATTGTTTACCGAAGATGGGAATGAATATAGAAAGCTTGATAAAGAAACGCTTGTTTCAATGAATATGTGGGGCTTTACGCCTGATTATATCTACTATCTTGACGAAATGTTCGTCCCTTTCTATAAAGAAGCAATGAAAATCAATCCCTTAAAAGCTGAATTTCTATTGCCTAATATTGTTGGTGATCTTCTTGCTCAAAAGAAAAGCAAAGTAAAGGTGCTAAAGACAAAGGACAAATGGTATGGTGTTACCAATGCTTCTGATAAGCCTGTTGTGGAACAAGCTATAGTGGAGATGACCAGACAAGGCATTTACCCTTATGGGCTATGGAAATAACTAAGTCGTTAGAACCTCTCGCTTTTTGAAGAGAATGGGGTTCTATAAGCCAAAGAAACACCTTGAAAATATAATGTTTTCAAGGTTTTTTGAGGTATGACCTTTGGTTATATAAGCGTTATATATAGATATGCTCCCTATTTATTCTGTTTTGTATATCTGTTAGAGTTACTGAATTTTTAGACATATTGTATTTCTCCTTTTTTTCTTTTATCGATTAACAATGTGTGATTTGCAACAAAAGTCTGGTTTTCTAAAACATTTAATATTTTAATTTCACACGGTATGCATTATGATAATCAAATAAATAGACGGAGATTAAAGAAAGGATTTCGCAACAAAAACTAACTTTATTGGTAAATGTAATGAGTACTTCATGACTTTCATCTTTACAATCATTATGAACTTTGGCCTATAGTCGTTGGGTTATATCGAACTGTTACCTCTAGAATGAACTCTAGTGATTAGGCAAGATTGACTCCATACGTTGTAATTGTTTTTATACAAACGTTATCATCTACCTTTGAATTACCGCTTCAACTTTTTAAGGCATACACCAAAGGATTTCTAAGTGTTTGCCAAGATACTCTTAATTGCGAAGAAATCAAGACTCTTTCATTGGCGCAAGGCTAATGACCTTGGAATGTGGCATTCGCTTTTTGATTGACTATCTACGATGATATATATTTCAGAACCCACTACACCGAGCGCAATTTTGTTCTTTGCCATACTCAGATCAAACTATTATCTGACATGGAAAAACACTGCGATGAAATGAACAGAGTTATAAGGGAGGCAAGTAATTAATCACTATTCTTGTTTGAGTAAGAACCTGTTACATTAGGCTAATACTCCCAATAATTATTATTAACGGAAATCATCTGGAGGAAATATGAATTTAGATTTTTTGTTGGTTTCTCATACATTAACCATTCGTGAATTACTTTTTCGCATATTTGCGGCTCTGTTGGTTGGCGGAATTATCGGTTTGGAAAGAGAGTATAAAAACCGTCCCGCTGGTACACGCACACATATATTGGTTTGCTTAGGCTCCTGCAGTGTGGCGATTCTTGAAGCGTTAATATGGAAAAGCACTATGGAAACCAATGCATTAAATAGTCCCGCGTCCTACACTCTCGGACGCCTGTCTGCGCAGGTGATTAGTGGCATCGGCTTTCTCGGAGCAGGTACCATTTTTGTGGCACAGAAAAAAATCTCGGGATTAACCACGGCTGCCAGTGTTTGGAACGTTGCCTGTTTAGGACTATTGATTGGTTTAGGCTACATTTGGCTAGGCATTATGATCGGTATCCTTGTGACGGTTGTACTCTTTTTCTTGAGTAAAGTGATCAAAATTAATGCAGTAAAGCATGTTGAAGTGAAATTTGTTAATCGTGCTCAAACCCTGCCTTTCATTAACTCTTACTTTGAATCTCTTGGCGTTGTGATCTTAGATGTAGACTTCCATGTTGAAATCATCAAGGATGTCAATCAGCAAGAACGCAACTTATACACCAACGTCTATACCTTGCACCTACCGAGACAGGTTGAATATGTGAACATCGTTGGTCACTTGTCCGAGTACAGCAATGTGCATGTCGTCCGTACACGGAATGCTTAAACAGTGCTATGGAATCCAAAGTCGGAAATTTAGACAATAGCATTGCTGAACAAGAATACTTTCGCTAGCTTGCCATCATGAATGATGCTGGAGAAACAACTCAACACAAGACATCGTAAAAATCAGAGTATGTTATAGGAGATGTTTATATTGAAGCCATTTCGTATATTGCTGGTATTGTACACAAAATAAATGTCATTCTTGGAATAAAGAAGCTTTTCCGGGATTAAATTTACTTGCGAGGACCATAACAAAACATAGTGTACAATATTATGTGTAACCGCATGGAATACGGAATTGGAAAAAGAGGTCCTTTTCTTGTAAAATTTGTTAGACCACACAAACAACGAAAAGGAG
>JGI24708J26588_10000232_pt1 | contig 44953 bp, 42 predicted proteins | sample BioPla1DNA2_FD_26588 | JGI IMG/M metagenome (IMG submission 26588) | reverse complement strand
GAGTGACATAAATAGCAAGGTCATGTAAACAAAATCTGTTGAACTGATTGTTGGAAAAACAGGTCAACATAAGCTATGTCTAAAAATATAATGATCTTGTGGAAAATCCATATCCCTTCTCTTTGATTAAAAAATCTCTACCTGAAAATGAGCGATAAATAAGATTGGTCAGTAAAAATAGTAGGGAACCAAGTAGGCCACCAATGAAAGCATAAAGCACATCATCAAGATCGCATCTTTCAATATAAATAAAATACTGAAGGAATTCGATCAAAGCAGGTAATAGTAGCAAGATGATTGTTCTTAAGATTTTAGCTTTTTTTCTAAGTGGAATTGAAATATAAAAGCCAAAAGGAATAAATATAAGGATACGGCTGCATAGATAAACAATAATTTCCTTTAGTGAGATATCTCCATACAAAAAGTCTTCAATTAAAATCGATATAGATAGCAAGGGTGTAAAATTAGCCGTTTCAAATGAAACTTGGAAGGCCCATGGAAAAGAGCCTTTGAAAAAGTTACCATAGATGAGTAGGATTAGGTAACATATGATAAATATAGCACTACTGTTTCTATAATATTTAATAAAATTCTCTATGCGGGTACCATATTCTAACATGCTTCTTAGGAAACAATGTAGGTTAGGAATCAACCAGTTAATGGCTACAATAGTCCAAAGTGTATTGGTATAAGGGATAAATGAGTTCTCCTTTCCGTAGAAGGATAGGAGTGTAATAATGATACTTACGAAGAGATTTAGTATACTATAATTAAAACAGGATTCATATGTAAGTGATTTTTCCAATAGGATGTGACAACATAGGATGGTTGTTAAGCTGGAAAGTCCTATAATCAGAAGAAAAGATGCAAAGAAATAATAACATATAAATTGTATTAAAATAGTTAATATACTTAAAAAAGCAATTAAGGATGATATTTGGATATGGGACTGTCTTCGCATCTTACTACCTTCTTTCTATAAGATCATTCGTATTTGTTCTGGAATAACACTGGCTTTGATATGTGAGGATATGGCTGGTGTTTCCCCATCCGTATGAACGGGTGCTGGTTTTTCAAATTTGATTTCAATGGTCTCACATTCAAATCGTTCAACACCACGAAACAATATATGTTTACCAAGCATAATCGTTGGTAATAATATCATGGTTCTTAGTCGACTCATACCATGGACTAAGCATACGCTCAGTTTTCCATCGCAGGGATCTGCCTTGGGAGCCATAGGAAGTCCACCACCTTCATATGGATGAATCATGGGTGATACTAGGAGAACCTTTTTATAGCTTTTTTTCTTAATACCGTCTAAGGTTATTGTTGCGTCCTGTCGTTTAATCGTAAGAACTTGTTTAATGGCTATAGCAAAATAGACGAATTTCCCTGCTCCAAAACGATTCAGTTTTTTCTTCAGTGTGGAAGCTTGTACTTCAAAGCATACATTGGCATCATAGCCAATACCACTAGAGCAGCAGAATTTTCTTGGACTTTTTTCCATATCTAAAAAAGTAATCTTTCCATGATCTAAGTATTTAAAATTCTTTGGATTTAAAATATTATGCAGTGCTTTTAACGGATCTTTGGGAATATGAAGACTTCTAGCTAGATCATTACTGGAACCAGAAGGTATATATCCTAACAATACCTCTTTATAATTATCGATTCCATTTATCACTTCGTTTAAAGTTCCATCTCCACCTAAAACAATAATATTTTTAATTCCTTCGGAAGAATTACAAACTTCTTTTGCAAGTTCCGTGGCATGGCCGGGGTATTTGGTAAATGAAGAAGAATAGGAAATATGATTCTTATCTAGTTCGTCTTTTACAATCCACCAAAATTTCATACCTTTACCCGAGCTGGATTTTGGATTGATGATGAAATAATACATTCAGTACGCTCCCTTTATATGGTGTCTAATTATTTTATTGTTTTTATTTTATATTCTAATTAGATATTAAATGATTCGGTTTTTATTGTCAATCTTTTGAAGGAATTAATATGATTTTTTCTGTAGGAAAAGGTCTAATCTTTTAAAAAAAATTAATATTTTCAATCAAATATAATACCCATTTCTAAACAGGCACAGAATTGTCCTCAGTTCATATGATATATAGAACAACATTAAAAGCCTATGTTGTTCATTATCACTTGAAAGGAGAGACTATTTTTATGGATAGACGGATGTATCGTGGTAATTATGGCTCCAATGTATCCCCATACAGATCGAAAGATCCGGTTTGTGGTGACAGGGTTAGAAGATATCAGCCAGATCCGTGTGATAATACGGAATTTGATAGTGACTCTAAGTGCTTTCCTGTAGGAATGTGCTATGTACCATGGCAATGCTTTCAAAATCTATTTGAAAATGAGTTTGTAGCTTTGGCCAAAGGAACGATTTTTAAAGATCTTGATTATGAATGGTATGGGAGGGGTTGTTCGTAATGGATAATAGGGAAAAATTATTTGCCTGCATTACAGCCACAAGTTTTGTGCTGGATGACTTAAGATTATTCTTAGATACCCATCCGACTGATCGGGAAGCTTTAGCGCACTGGGAAAAGCTACAAAAAGTAAGAAACGAAGCAGTTGAAGAGTATACCAAGTGCTATGGCCCAATTAATAGTTATGATGTTGATGTGAATAATAAGTGGGCCTGGATTGAGGAGCCTTGGCCTTGGGAAGGAAGGTGCTAGTGTATGTGGAGTTATGAGAAGAGACTGCAATACCCAGTAAATATTAAGCAGCCAAATCCAAGATTAGCGCAGGTAATCATGAGTCAATTTGGTGGACCCGATGGTGAGTTGGCAGCTTCCCAACGTTATTTATCCCAGCGTTATTCTACTAAGAACAAAAAAGTTGCAGCAATTTTAACCGATATCGGAACCGAAGAATTAGCTCATATGGAAATGGTATGTGCAATTGTTCATCAGTTGACCAGAGACCTAACCCCTCAACAAATTGTTGAGTCTGGTTTTGAGAAATATTATGTAGATCATACTTTAGCCCTATGGCCACAGTCAGCGGGAGGAATACCATTTAACAGCTGTTTCTTCCAGAGTAAGGGAGATCCCATTACAGATTTGGTTGAGGATATGGCGGCTGAGCAAAAAGCAAGAACTACTTATGACAACATTCTAAGATTGGTTCATGACCAGGATGTATGTGACCCGATTAAATTCTTAAGGAAGAGAGAGATTATTCATTTCCAAAGATTCGGTGAAGCCTTAAGAATTATTCAAGATGAACTTGATAGAAAGAACTTCTATGCTATTAATCCAGATTTCGCTGCTGATCAATGTAAATAGGTGGAAAATAGTACCTCGAAGGGTTCTGACCTTCGAGGTTTTTTAAAATATAATTTAGCCTTATCTTAAAGAAAAAACTTCTACAATACAATGTATACATAAACCTATATTTCAGATAATATTACAAGGAGACAAGTTTGATAATTATGCTAGATATATTGACTAAATCTTCTAATACATGATAGAATGTGTAACTGAAATATAAAATGACAGAGGAGGAATAAAATGAACAATTTATTAGTAGCACAATCCGGTGGACCTACAGCTGCTATCAATGCTACTTTAGCTGGTGTATTACAAGGCGTACGCGCCAGTGGAAAAGTAGATAAAGTGTTTGGTGCTAAAAATGGTATAGAAGGTGCAATTAATGATCAATTAATTGATTTAAATGATATAGTTAGGGATATAGAGGCCTTAGATACCCTTACCTATACACCATCTTCTGCTTTAGGTACCTGTCGATTTAAAATGAAGGATTGGCGTGAGGATGAGGCAACATATAAAAAGATTATAGATACCTTTTATAAACATGATATTAAATATTTTATCTATATCGGTGGAAACGATTCCATGGATACTGTTGATAAGCTATCTGAATACTGCAAAGTAAATAATCATGACTTTATCGTTATGGGAGCTCCAAAGACAATCGATAATGATCTTAATTTAACAGACCATAGCCCAGGCTTTGGCTCCGCTGCAAAATATATTGCAACAACTCTTGCTGAAATAGCTTGTGATATTGGTGCGTATAATATTCCAGCTGTTACGATTGTTGAAATCATGGGTAGAAATGCAGGATGGTTAACTGCATCTGCAGCTTTATCAAGACTCAATGGTGGATCTGGAGCAGACTTAATTTATCTTTGTGAAAAAGAATTTGATAAGGATAAATTCATCAGCGACGTAAAAGAAAAATTAGCAGAAAAACCAGGTATCCTTGTTGCTATTAGTGAAGGTATCAAAGATAAGAATGGCAATTATGTATCTGACCTAGTATCCAGTGGGGAAGTAGATAACTTTGGACATAAATATATTGCTGGTTCCGCTAGAGCTTTAGAATCCTTAGTTCGTGACGAAATTGGCTGTAAGGTTAGAGCGATTGAGCTTAATCTTATGCAAAGAGCAGCAGCTCATATTGCCAGTGAAACAGATATTATCGAATCCTTAATGCTTGGTCAAAAAGCTCTCACTTGTGCATTAAATGGAGAAACGGGTAGAATGGCTGCTATCAAGAGATTGAGCAATAAGCCTTATCGCGTAGAGTTTGTATCAGTTCCTGTCAATGAAGTTGCTAANCATGAAAAGGTTGTTCCATTGGAATGGATTACTCCAGATGGACATGATGTTACACAAGAAATGATTGATTATCTATATCCTTTAATCCAAGGCGAGACGAATTTGAAATTTGAGAATGGTATTCCAAAGCAAATTAAACTATACTAATTAATATAAAGAATGCTCCTCATATAGTAAAGGATTATATCGTTTGCTATATGGGGAGCATGTTTTTTTATTTGAAAGATCTTCTTACCAGAATAAATGATCTTCTAGTTTAACACTATTGGGTTTCTTGTCGTAACCCTTTTTGACAGCTGCTTTATAGGTGTGAAAATATAGACGAGACCCTATATTGTTGGCACCTTCTAAGGCAGCCTTAGCAGCCTTAATACTTAACTTTTGTGAATTGGAATCATAATTATGATAATTATCTAGTTGCTTCTGTAAAGAACCACTTTTTGCAACAGTAAATTGTCCCGCTTGATATATTACTTTTTTAATGGTATTAGGAAATTTTTTGGATCTAACTCGGTTTAAAACGATATTAGCAACCGCTAGCTTTCCTTCATAGCTTTGATTTCCTGCTTCTGCATGAACTAGGCAGGCAAGTAACTTTAATTCTTCTTTTGTATAATCTACTTCATCTCGATATTTAATCTGAGTTTCNTTTTTAATTCGTTCTTCTTCTTTTAATCTTAATAATTCTTTTTCTTCTTCTTTCGAAATTGCTTTGTTAAAATCGATAATTAGCTCTACATATTCACGATTGACATAGCCAATCACCTTATCATCTTGTATATCTACCTTAACCCATTCCTCTTGTATTTCCATTACAGGGTATTTTTCGTTCATATAGATTACGGTTAATTTTCTTGCTTCTGTGGATGGCTCTTCTCTTACATTGAGTCCATCGGTATTGACTCTAATTCTTGAGACCCCATACTTTTTAATGAGTTCTTCATCAGGAATGCCTGTTTTTATATAATCACCTTTGGCATAACCCTTTACACTACCAGATTCCAAGTAGTACCAACCATTGTCCAGAGAAATTATTTCCGCTGCAGAATCCTTATATAGTTTACCCAGGGACTCACTTTCGGTATTAGGTTCTTTTCGGATATGAACGTATGATTTGGCAATGGAAATACCAATATTGGCATACCTTCCTTGTTCTTCCTCAGTTTCTTCCTCGGTCTCATCCTCATCCTTAGCCTCAGCCTCATCCTCAGAGCCTTCATCAAGTTCCTCCGGTTCCTGGCTATTCATCGATTTATCTTCCTGTGAAGTTAAATCGACTTCTTCTGAATCCTTATTTGGAAGGCTTATTTCTTCTGAAGGTTCCTGATCCTGAAGCTCGGAGCTATCATCTTCCGAAGGAATATAATCTTTCGTTGATGCGATATCCGATCCATTCCTAGACTCTAGTATGGTCTTTTCTTGCTCTGCAAGGGAACTAACCCCATTCATCTTATCCTTTGACTCATTATTACTATTAAATGAGCTTATTTCATCACTTTCATAAGCATAGGATAAAATAGCCGTAGGTTTATTATGCTTTTTATACATTTCCTGACTGGCAATGGAATCTGTCGTTTCCCTCTGAGGATTACTAGAATCTTTAAAAACATTATTTATGTCAAATATAATGGATAGGCTAAACACAGTCATAAAAATAAGCATAGAGCATAGCGCTCTTTTCGTCTTCATTGCTTCACCTTCTAACGTATGACTTAAATTGCAAGTGCTATTATATCCCAAAGTGATTGGAAAAGCAACCGTTTTGGGACGTTGTTGGAAAAAGCATACAATTTTTATAGTTCATTTTCATTAATTTTTTCCTGAATCATAGAGGATACCAGGGAAGCAATTTCCGTTGTTTTCATATCTTTATAATCTTNATAATATAGAGGTTTTAAATAATGAATCTGAACGTTTAGTTTCTTGGTCGAATTCGTATCAAAAGCCTTGAAAGAATCAATTAAGGCAACAGGTACTATGGGGCATTTTGCATTAGTAGCACTTTTAAAACTTCCGCCCTTAAAATCCAATAATTGATTTCCCTTTCTTGATCTGGTTCCTTCAGCAAAAATGAGAAAATTCTCACCATTTTTAACCCGTCTAGTCATATTCATGATAACCTGCATACTTTGGCGAATGTCTTCTCGATCTATAATTTCAGCTTGTAAAAGCTGTATGACTTGTTTTAATAGAGGAATATCCTTTACCTCTTTTTTCATAACTGTTACAAAAGGCCTCTCATGGGTTTGTAAAAAAGCTAGGGCATCAAAAAGTCCTTGATGGTTGGGAAACATAACATAACCCGTCTCTTTTGGTAAATTTTCAAGACCGGTACACTGTATGGTAATTCTCCCTCGCTTGATTACAATTGGAGCTATTCTATGTAAAAAGGCGTAACGTGTATGCGCATCATATTTATTAATATTACATAATTTAAATAATTGATNTAACCAGATTGGTAGATTAAAAATGCTTCTAAGAAACATCAGTATAATTCTTTTCATCTTGTACTCCTTGTAAGTGAATTAATAAGGTTCATACCCCTTTAACATTTTTACTCGACTTGGGTGCCTTAATTTTCTGAGAGCTTTCGCTTCAATTTGACGTATTCTTTCCCGAGTGACATTGAATTCTCGTCCCACTTCTTCCAATGTTCTGCTTTTTCCGTCCAAGAGACCGTATCGTAGGGTTAAAACCTGCTGTTCTCTTTCGGTTAAGGTGCTTAGAAGATTAGTGATTTGCTCTTTTAAAATTGTATCGTAGGCAACATCCTCGGGGTCTGGCATATTTTCATCTCTAATAAAATCGCCTAGGTGACTATCCTCCTCTTCTCCTATGGGAGAATCTAAAGAAACTGGATCAACTGAAATTTTTAATATATTACGTACTTTTTCTATAGGAAGATTTAAGGCTTCCGATAATTCTTCTTCTGTAGGTTCCCGCCCAAGTTCCTGGAAAAGGCCTCGGGAAATTCGATAAGTTTTATTAATGATTTCTGACATATGTACGGGAATCCGTATGGTTCTAGAATGGTCTGCCAGGGATCTTGTAATCGACTGGCGTATCCACCAGGTAGCATAGGTGGAAAATTTAAATCCTTTTTTGTAATCAAATTTTTCTACTGCTTTGATTAACCCTAAATTCCCTTCCTGAATTAAGTCAAGAAATGATAATCCTCTACCCACATAGTGTTTTGCTATGCTAACTACTAGGCGCAGATTTGATTCAGCCAGGAGTTGTTTGGCTTCAACCTCTCCCTGTTCTATTCGCTTAGCCAGTTCAACCTCCTCTTCCGAACTCAGTAAAGGATATTTTCCTATTTCTGAAAGATATAAATGGAGCGGATCATCATAAGTCGTATAGGAATGTAAGGAGATAACCTTGTTGGAAATATCGTCATTGGCTTCTTCTTCGGGTTTGAATAAGATTTCAGCCTCAGCTTCTTCCTGATTTTTAAGATTCAAAACCACGATATTATATGATTCTAGTTTTTCAAATACTTTGTCTACTTGATTGTTATCCAAATTCCAGTCACTGATAAAAGTATTGACACTCTCTGCGTCAATAATACCTTTTTGTAGATTGGCATTTGCAATTAGCTCTTGGAGTTTCTTTTCAAATGCTTCGTTCATAGGATGAATGCTCATTTTATTTCCTCCGTTTTAGGATTAAAAAATAGCACTATTAAATAATATACCATATGGCGGATAAGATGAAAACAAATAATTATAATGGTAAATAGGGATTGATTAACTGAACTTAATAACTTATATTATTATATTATTATATGTGATAAAGTTTCATGTTTTGTTAATTTAAAGAAGTAAACAAGTTGTTTTGGTTTTCAATAGCTTATTAATATTTATATTGATAAAATAAATGGGGTATACTACAAAAAGTATGGTACATGCTTACAATGTTGGATAAGGAAGGAAGGCAAAGTGGACGAACAAAGGACAATAGTTAATAAACAGGAAAGACTAGGAACAAAAAAAGTAGGGGCTTTATTGGCGGAGTTTTCCATACCGGCGACCATAGGTATGTTAGTAAATGCTTTATATAATATAGTGGATAGAATGTTTATCGGGAATGCAAAGGGTTTGGAGTCATTAGGTCTAACGGCTCTTACGATATCCTTTCCCATTATGATGATTATGATGGGAATTGCATTAACCTTTGGTGCTGGAGGAGCCGCCTTATTTTCTATTCGCTTAGGAGAAAGGGATAAGGAAGGGGCAGCTGTAATCTTGGCCAATGCCATTGCCATGATTTTTATTACCTCCTTTTTATTTATGGTAGTTGCTTTGGTAAATCTGGAAGGACTACTGAGACTTTTTGGTGCTAGTGATGAAAGTATGCCCTATGCGGTGGAATATATGAGGATTATTTTGTACGCCTCAGTCTTACAAGGCCCTGCGGTAGGAATGAACCACTTTATGCGAGCCGATGGAAGCCCAAAGACCGCTATGCTATCCATGTTTATCGGAGCTGGCTTTAATATAGTCTTTGATTATATTTTAATTTACCTTTTCGATATGGGTATGACCGGTGCAGCTTTAGCTACCATTGGAGGGCAGGGACTATCTGCTTTATGGGGCTTATCCTATTTTATTTCAAAAAGAAGTAATATAAGACTACAATTTAGTAAAATGAAATTAAAGCGATCATTGATAGGAAGAATTATTGCCGCTGGATTACCTTCATTTACCAATCAGATTAGTGGTAGTATCTTAAGTTTGGTTTTAAATAAAAATCTAGGGATTTATGGAGGAGATGTCGCCATCGGAGGTATTGGAGCCATCAACAGTTTGCAACAATTGTTAGTTATGCCTACCATAGGAATTAGTCATGGGGCACAGCCAATTATCGGCTATAATCGAGGTGCAGGTAATTATCGAAGAATTAAGGAGACTTTAGGCAAGGCTATTTTAACGGCTACGATTATATCCGTATTAGGATTTCTAGCAATTCGGCTTTTTCCAGAAACACTAATCGGCTTCTTTGGAAAAAAGAAAGAATTCCGTGACTTTGGTACTATGGCCATCGGCATCTGGATGTTTATGCTACCGGTATTAGGAGCCCAAATTATTGGTTCCCTCTATTTCCAAGCAGTGGGTAGGCCAAGAATTTCTCTAATCCTTACCTTAAGTAGACAGATCCTTGTTCTATTACCTATGATTCTTATATTATCCAGGCTCTTTGGGTTAAAAGGGATCTTATATGCGGCTCCAGTTTCTGATGCAATTTCCTTCACGTTGACATCAAGTTTTTTACTAATTGAGATTAAAAGATTAAATCGATTAGGCCAAGAAGAAAGTTAATTCAGGGGAAGGCGGCAGGCCAAGAGAAAAGGGCTTAAGAATACATTAGGNCAAGAANAANGTTAATTCAGGGGCTATCGAGCTAGAGTTTTGTATCCCTACTAGTTCGAAAGCCCCATATTATATTGTATTATTGGATTCCTGGAATTTTTGGAAGCTGAGAAAATGCTTTCTGTAAATCTTCATCCGATGGGATAAAGTCGGTCATGGTTTGCTCCAAATAGGAATTATAAGCGGTCATATCAAAGNATCCGGTTCCTGTTAGGCCAAACAAGATGGTTTTAGCTTCCCCTGTTTCCTTGCATTTTAATGCTTCATCAATAGCGCCACGAATCGCATGTGCCGATTCAGGGGCAGGGAGGATGGTTTCTTGTTTTGCAAATAATACTGCAGCCTCAAATACTTTAGTTTGTTCCACCGCGACGGCTTCCATATAACCATCATGATAAAGTTTTGAAAGAACCGGAGACATTCCATGGTATCTTAAGCCCCCAGCATGGTTGGGAGATGGTATAAAGCCGCATCCCAGGGTATACATTTTTGCCAGTGGTGTTACTTTTCCTGTATCGCAGAAGTCATAAGCATATTTTCCTCTGGTAAGGGATGGACAAGAGGCTGGCTCTACGGCTATGATTCGAGGAGAGGCTTTGCCTAACAATTTATCCTGCATGAAAGGTGCGATCAAACCACCAAGATTTGAACCACCACCAGCACAACCTATCACGATATCTGGATATTCATCTAGCATTTCCAGAGCAGTTTTTGATTCAAGTCCTATGACGGACTGGTGTAAAAGAACCTGGTTTAAAACGGATCCTAAGACATAACGGTAACCGGGAGTAGATACGGCTTTTTCAACTGCTTCAGAGATGGCACATCCTAAGCTACCGCCGGTATTGGGGTTTTGTTCTAAAATCTTCCTACCCACATTGGTAGTGTTGCTTGGGCTTGGAATAATCTGAGCATCAAAGGTTTGCATTACTGATTTACGAAATGGTTTTTGCTCATAAGAGACTTTAACCATATATACAATCAGAGGGAGATTAAAATAGGAACAGGCTTCCGCTAGAGCGGTTCCCCATTGGCCTGCACCNGTTTCNGTAGTAAGGCCAGATAGCCCTTGCTTTTTTGCGTAATAAGCCTGGGCAACGGCAGAGTTTAGCTTATGGCTTCCGGAGGTATTGTTCCCCTCGTATTTGTAATAAATCTTTGCTGGGGTTCCCAAGGCTTTTTCCAAATGATAAGCACGGATTAGGGGTGAGGGGCGATACATTTTGTAGAACTCCTGGATTTCCTCAGGAATATCAAAATATCTGGTGGTATTATCCAGTTCTTGGTGAGCCAATTCGTTGCAAAAAACAGCATAAAGTTCNTCTGCAGTGGCAGGCTGGAAGTTAGCAGGGTTTAACATTGGGTCTGGGAGTTCTTTCATGTCTGCTCTGAGATTATACCATTGTTTAGGCAGCTGGTCTTCCGATAAATATAGTCTGTGAGGTATCTTCTTTTTCATTTACATTCTCCTTTCATTTCCTTACAAGAATAATTGGATATAAAAAAAGCTTCTGTCCTAGTAATTTACTGGGACAAAAGCTGAATATACTTCTGCGGTACCACCCGGTTTGGTGCAAAAGCACCCTCTCATTCCATATACTAACATATATGCTCCCTTGGTAACGGATGGAGTTTCCGTCAGGCATTACTCAGTAATTTCTTACCTTTCTTCCTGCCCTCATAAGTCCATTCAATATTAAGCTTATTACTGCCATCCCACCATCGGCAGCTCTCTGGAAATAAAACAAAATATCTACTATTCTTATTCTACGGTTTCTGGTTCAGTATTCAATTTTAAAGAAAAAACTTGCATATCAGTTCTTATTTTTAATCAGTATATACAGATAAATGTAAAATGTCAACTAAATTTTTTAATATTTTAATATCAAATGGGCAAGATTTTTAAATATAAAACAATTGTATCCTCAATTACCAATTCAAAATCATCTATATTGTAAAAAAACTCTTGACAATATGACAACAAAAAAGTATAATCATTTAGCGTGCAAATTCTTGCATGCTATGTATTTTTTATGCGATTTTTGCTGATGCTTATATAGTATCAACAAGTTAACCACAGAATCTATTTTTTAATAAATATCAGGAGGTGAAAAATTAATGCCCACATTTAACCAGTTAGTTAGAAAAGGAAGAAAGACTGTAGAGTATAAATCAAACTCACCTGCATTGCAGAAAGGTTACAACTCTTTAAATAAGAAGACAACAGATCTTTCTTCTCCTCAAAAAAGAGGCGTTTGTACTGCGGTAAGAACAGCCACCCCTAAGAAGCCTAACTCAGCGCTTCGTAAAATTGCCAGAGTTCGTCTGTCTAATGGAATCGAGGTAACAAGCTATATCCCTGGAGAAGGACATAACCTTCAGGAGCATAGTGTTGTTTTGATCAGAGGTGGTAGGGTTAAGGATTTACCTGGTACTAGATACCACATCGTTAGAGGTACACTTGATACTGCAGGCGTTGCCAAGAGAAGACAGGCACGTTCCAAGTACGGTGCAAAGAGACCAAAAGACGCAAAATAATTATTTGATTGAAAAATGAATGAGTAATTAATTACTTTGATTCATTTGATAGTAGGTTAAGTGCCGGCTTAATTTTTTATTTCCCTTAGGATTTGTATTTCTGTGGGTACAGGTTGAGGAAAACAAATTAAACTGAGCACGAACACAAAGAATATTTGTGAGTACCGTAGAATTAATCAGCTAACGAATCAATAAATTGATTCGTTAAGAATTGTTAAGGAGGGAAGAAACGTGCCAAGAAAAGGACATATACAAAAAAGAGATGTTTTGGCAGATCCGTTATACAATAATAAGGTTGTAACGAAGCTTATCAATAACATTATGTTAGATGGTAAGAAGGGTACTGCTCAAAAGATTGTATACGGAGCTTTTGAAAGAGTAGCGGCAAAGACTGGTAAAGATGCCATTGAGGTATTTGAGGAAGCCATGAACAATATCATGCCGGTACTTGAAGTAAAAGCGAGACGTATCGGTGGTGCAACCTATCAGGTTCCGGTTGAAGTTAGACCGGAAAGAAGACAGGCATTAGCACTTCGCTGGTTAACCATGTTCTCTCGTAAAAGAGGAGAGAAAACTATGCAAGAAAGACTTGCAAATGAAATTATGGATGCAGCGAATAATACCGGTGCAGCAGTAAAAAGAAAAGAAGATATGCATAAGATGGCTGACGCTAATAAGGCATTCGCTCATTACAGATGGTAAAATCATTTATCATAGTATAATCTTCTTATATAGTACAATAAGATCCGGATTATCGATTCGGTTTATTGCAGAATCACATGATATCAAAGATATGATTTTATCATTTTTTTGGCTAATATTAAGGAGGAATTATCCTTGGCAGGAAGAGAATATCCGTTAGAGAGAACTAGAAATATCGGTATTATGGCTCATATTGATGCGGGTAAGACAACACTTTCAGAACGTATCTTATTCTATACCGGTGTTAACTACAAAATTGGTGATACTCANGANGGTACTGCTACCATGGACTGGATGGAGCAGGAACAAGAAAGAGGTATTACCATTACATCAGCGGCGACTACATGTCATTGGACCCAAGAGTTTGAACACAGAAAACTTCCTGGTGCATTAGAGCACCGTATCAATGTTATTGATACTCCAGGTCACGTAGACTTTACCGTTGAGGTGGAACGTTCCCTACGTGTTCTGGATAGCGCAATTGGTGTATTCTGTGCCAAAGGTGGCGTAGAACCACAATCAGAAACTGTATGGCGCCAAGCTGATAAATATAATGTTCCAAGAATGGCCTTTGTTAATAAAATGGACATTTCTGGTGCAGACTTTTTCAACGTAGTAGATATGATTCGTAATCGTTTGGGTAAAAATCCAGTTCCGATCCAATTACCAATTGGGAAGGAAGATACCTTTAAGGGTATTATCGACCTTTTCGAGATGAAAGCTTATTATTATAATGATGATAAGGGTCAGGACATCACTATTACGGATGTACCCGATGATATGAAAGAATTAGCAGAAGAGTATCGTGCTTCTATGATTGAAGCAATTTGCGAGACTGACGATGATTTACTTGAAAAATATTTAGAAGGTGAAGAACCTTCGACAGAAGAACTGAAAGCTGCTTTAAGAAGAGCAACAATCAGTGTAGAAATTATCCCTGTACTGTGTGGATCTGCATACAGAAACAAGGGTGTTCAAAAACTTCTTGATGCTGTTATTGAATATATGCCTGCTCCTACCGATATTCCTGATATTAAGGGATTCGATGAGAATGGCAATGAAGTTCATAGAGCATCTTCCGATGATGAACCTTTTGCAGCATTAGCATTTAAGATTATGGCCGATCCCTTCGTAGGTAAATTGGCTTTCTTTAGAGTTTATTCTGGTACCTTAAATTCTGGTTCCTATGTATTGAACTCTGTTAAGAATAAGAAAGAGCGTGTTGGACGTATTCTTCAGATGCATGCGAATAAGAGAGAAGACTTAGAAAAAGTATACTCTGGTGATATCGCTGCAGCTGTTGGATTAAAGTTTACTACGACTGGTGATACCATTTGTGATGAAAAACATCCTGTAATCTTAGAATCCATGGAATTCCCTGAACCAGTTATCAATGTTGCTATTGAACCTAAGACAAAAGCTGGTCAGGATAAAATGGGTGAGGCTTTGGCAAAACTTGCAGAAGAAGACCCTACATTTAGAACTTATACCAACGAAGAAACTGGTCAGACCATTATCGCAGGTATGGGTGAACTTCACTTAGAGATTATCGTAGATCGACTTCTTCGTGAATTCAAAGTAGAGGCTAATGTAGGTGCACCTCAGGTTGCATATAAAGAAACATTTACTAAAACTGTTGAAGTGGATAGTAAATATGCAAGACAGTCCGGTGGACGTGGTCAATATGGTCACTGTAAAGTCCGCTTTGAGCCTATGGATGCTAATAGTGAAAAGACCTTCGAGTTTAACTCTGAAGTTGTAGGTGGTGCAATTCCTAAGGAATACATCCCTGCAGTTGGTGCTGGTATCGAAGAAGCATCAAAATCCGGTATTCTTGGTGGATATCCGGTACTTGGAATTAGAGCCACTGTTTATGATGGTTCTTACCATGAAGTTGACTCCAGTGAAATGGCCTTTAAGATTGCCGGCTCTATGGCATTTAAAGATGCGATGCAAAAAGCGGGTGCAGTTCTTTTAGAGCCTGTCATGAGAGTAGAGGTAACAGTACCTGAAGAATATATGGGAGATGTTATCGGTGACATCAGTTCCCGTCGTGGCCGTATTGAAGGAACAGAAGATCTAAACGGTTCTAAGTTGATTAGAGGTTTCGTTCCTTTGGCAGAAATGTTCGGCTATGCTACTTCCCTTCGTTCTAGAACTCAGGGACGTGGTGCTTACTCCATGTTCTTCAATTCCTATGAACCAGTTCCTAAGAACGTTCAGGAGAAGGTATTGTCAGCAAAGGGAAAGAACTAATCATTTAACAGAGGATAAGAGAAATAATAAAAAGTGTAAGATTCAATTCTTTGTGCTTGAAAATATTTCTAACTTGAAATATAATTAGNCATATGAGGTATTAGCTTATCCATTTGTTTAACAAATGGATAAGTCTAAACAGACCTGGAATAGGGTAATGATTACTCACAGGAGTATACCCCAGAAAGAGTGTCGGATCAGACATTACAAGGGGTAAAAATTGCTTATAAGCATTTTATTATTTAAAGGAGGACGTTGTAAAATGGCAAAGGCTAAATTTACAAGAACAAAACCACATTGTAATATTGGTACCATTGGTCACGTTGACCATGGTAAAACAACTCTTACAGCAGCTATTACTAAGACTCTTCATGAAAGACTTGGAACTGGTGAAGCTGTAGCATTCGATAAGATTGACAAGGCTCCAGAAGAGAAGGAAAGAGGTATCACAATTTCTACTTCTCACGTTGAGTATGAATCTAAAAACAGACACTATGCACACGTTGACTGCCCAGGACATGCTGACTATGTAAAGAACATGATCACTGGTGCTGCCCAGATGGATGGTGCTATCCTTGTTGTTGCTGCTACTGACGGTGTTATGGCTCAGACAAAAGAGCACATCTTACTTTCCCGTCAGGTAGGTGTTCCTTACATCGTAGTATTTATGAACAAGTGTGACATGGTTGATGATCCTGAACTTCTTGAATTAGTAGAGATGGAAATCAGAGATCTATTAACTGAGTATGAATTCCCTGGTGATGATACACCTATTATTCAAGGTTCTGCTCTTAAAGCTCTTGAAGATCCTCAAAGCGAATGGGGCGACAAGATTCTTGAATTATTTGATGCTGTTGATAGCTGGATTCCTGATCCTGAAAGAGCAACAGATAAGCCATTCCTAATGCCTGTAGAGGACGTATTCTCTATCACAGGTCGTGGTACAGTTGCAACTGGCCGTGTTGAGCGTGGTGTTCTTCATGTTTCTGAAGAAGTTGAAATCGTTGGTATCAAAGAAGAAACACGTAAAGTTGTTGTTACAGGTATCGAGATGTTTAGAAAGCTTCTTGATGAGGCTCAGGCTGGTGATAACATTGGTGCACTTCTTCGTGGTGTTCAAAGAACCGAAATCGAAAGAGGACAGGTTCTTTGTAAGCCAGGTTCCATTAAGTGCTACAAGAAATTCACAGCTCAGGTTTACGTTTTAACAAAAGAAGAAGGTGGCCGTCATACTCCTTTCTTCAACAACTATAGACCTCAGTTCTACTTTAGAACAACTGACGTTACTGGTGTAATCAACCTTCCTGAAGGCACAGAAATGTGCATGCCTGGCGATAACGTTGAGATGACAATCGAATTGATTCATCCAATCGCTATGGAACAAGGTTTAGGTTTCGCTATCCGTGAGGGTGGTAGAACCGTTGGTTCTGGTAAGGTTGCAAGCATCATTGGCTAATATTTTATAGAAGCTTAATGTATTTATGTATATTAGGGCTGTCCCTTAGGTTTTAACCTTAGGGGCAGCTTTTTTATAGCAATTTTTCTGAAATTGAAGACTAAATTCTTGCACTAAAAAATTGGATCATAAGCCATACCATGGAACTTAAACTTGGTTAATAAAATATTGATTAGAAAAATTTACTTATGTTATTTTACTTATGTATTATTCATAAATGACGATATATAATATGATTATAAAAGAGATTGGTATAAGGATAATTCGATTTGCTAAAAGAAAAAGTAGGAATCATGTAGTTAAGACTTACAAAATGAAAAGTAGAAATCGAGAAAATTGACGAATATGATATCTTTTTAAAATTTCCTTTGAAATACACGGAAAATCGTATATAATATAAGAGATAATGTTTAGACTTCCGGGAAATGGAAGAAAATATAATAAAGAGATTAATTTGACTAGAGAACTGATTACTAAACAGGATTAAATATAAAGATTTCCGTGTTAATACACGTAAGGAAAGGAGATACATTATGTTGGGCAGTGATATTGGAATTGATCTTGGCACAGCCAGTGTGTTAGTTTATATAAAAGGGAAAGGTGTCGTTTTGAAAGAGCCTTCTGTAGTAGCCTTTGATCGTGACACCAATAAAATTAAAGCAATTGGTGAAGAAGCACGTCTAATGTTAGGAAGAACTCCTGGTAATATAGTAGCGGTACGTCCTTTAAGACAGGGCGTTATTTCTGATTATACTGTAACTGAAAAGATGTTGAAATATTTTATCCAAAAGGCAGTTGGAAAGCAAAGATTTAGAAAGCCTAGGATTAGTGTCTGTGTACCTAGTGGAGTTACCGAAGTAGAAAAAAAGGCTGTAGAAGATGCAACCTATCAAGCAGGAGCGAGAGATGTGGCTATTATTGAAGAACCCATTGCAGCTGCCATTGGTGCAGGAATTGATATTTCAAGACCATGCGGTAACATGATCGTTGATATCGGTGGTGGTACAACGGATATCGCTGTTATTTCTCTAGGTGGAACCGTTGTAAGCACATCGGTAAAAATAGCGGGAGACGATTTTGATGATGCCATTATAAGATATATGAGAAAGAAACATAATCTTTTAATCGGAGAAAGAACAGCAGAAGATATAAAGATTAAAATAGGATCTGCTTATAAAAGACCAGAAACAGTATCTTTAGAGGTTAGAGGTCGTAATTTAGTTACCGGTCTTCCTAAGACGATTACAGTTACTTCTGAAGAAACGGAAGAAGCCTTAAAGGAAATCACTTCTCAAATAGTAGAAGCGGTGCACAGTGTTTTAGAAAAAACTCCTCCGGAATTAGCGGCAGACATTGCTGACCGAGGTATTGTATTAACCGGTGGCGGATGCCTTCTTTATGGACTTGAGGAATTGATTGAGGAGAAAACAGGAATTACAACAATGACGGCAGAAGATCCGATGACAGCAGTAGCGGTTGGTACTGGTAAGTTTGTGGAATTCCTCAGTGGAAGAAGAGATTAAGAAAAACATGATTTGATTTTTACTAAGAGATTACTGTCTGTAGCCTAAAGCTTGCAGTTATTTAGAAAGGCATGGTTTTTATATGGTAAAGGGATTATATACATCCTATACCGGTATGGCAAATGAGCAAAAAAGGCTCGATATCATCGCTAATAATCTAGCGAATGCAGCCACAACTGGTTATAAGGAAGATAGTGTGACAAATCAATCATTTGATCATATGTTAGCAGTTAAGATTAAGGATGAATCAGAGGCTTTTGTAGACCGCCCGATCGGGAGGATGAGTCTTGGAGTTAAGTTAGGTGAAGTATATACCAATTATGGACAAGGCTCCTTGAAACAAACAAGCAATCCTTATGATTTGGCTCTAGAAGGACAAGGCTTTTTTGCCTTATCGGTAGTAGATAGAGACGGCAATGTTAACACCAAATATACTCGGAATGGCTCTTTTACCATGACTAGGGATGGTACTATTGTGGATTCCAATGGAAATCATCTAATGGGTGAAGCCGGTGAGATTGTAGTACCTACCGACGCAGGGGAAATAGTAATTGATGAAAACGGTGGAATTTATGCGGATGGCGCTTATATCGATACCATAATGATGGTTGACTTTGAGGATTATAAATATCTTACTAAAACTGCTGATAGCTTTTATCAGACGGTAGAAGGAGCAATACAAATCCCAGGTACAGCAAATATCAAGCAGGGATATCTAGAGCAGTCCAATGTAAATGTAGTTTCAGAAATGGTAGAAATGATTTCGATTACAAGAGCTTACGAGGCCAATCAAAAAGTAATGAAATCCATAGATCAGACCTTAGAGCTCGCTGCAAATTCTGTGGGCCGGGTATAATATTTAGGAGGAACAGCTTATGATGAGATCCCTATGGACAGCTGCATCAGGTATGACCACGCAGCAGTTAAATGTTGATACGATATCAAATAATATTGCAAATATTAATACGACTGGTTATAAAAAAGAGAGTGTAGAGTTCAAATCTTTGCTCTATCAAACAATACAGGAAAATTCTTATGATAACAATGGTGAACCAAAGCCTACAGGGATTCAAGTAGGCCTTGGGGTTAGAAATACAGCAATTACATCCATGTTTACCCAAGGAACCTTATCTCAAACAAATCATGAATTTGATTTTGCCATTGATGGAAGAGGTTTCTTTATGGTTCAAACCAGCGACGGAAGTATTGCTTATACAAGAAATGGTTCTTTCGGCCTAACCAATGGAGCCGAAGGATTAACTTTGGCGGATTCTGAGGGTAATCCGGTGCTAGATAGTAATGGGATTTCCATTGTCTTTGATAGTTCCTTTGAACCAAGCAAGATAACGGTAAATGAATATGGACAGATTTGCTATCCTAACGAGCAGGGAATGGTTCAACCCATCGGTATAACCATAGGAATTGCCCAATTCAATAATCCCAATGGCTTGTTGAAATTATCCAATAGTTTATTTAAAGAAACGGAAGCTTCAGGCTTCGCTAGGTTAGAGGAGCAGGATGGAACCTTAAAGAAGAGTAAAATTCTACAGGGTTATTTAGAAGGATCCAATGTTCAAGCGGTTGATGAAATAGTAAATTTAATCGTAGCACAAAGAGCATACGAAATGAATTCAAAGATTATCACAGCAACGGATGAGATGTTGCAGCAGGCCAATAATTTAAGGTAATTAGAACCCTTTTTATCATAGAAGGAGAATGACGATGAATATATCAATCGGAACAAATTCCCTAAACTCCATAGTAGCAACAATTGCCAATGATAGTGGTAAAGCAGAAAATTTGAAAGCAAAACTTTCAAATCGTCAGGCCAGCGATGAAGAATTAATGGAAGCCTGTAAAAGTTTTGAAGCTTATTTACTGGAGCAAGTATTTGAACATATGAAAAAGACCATACCGGAAAGTGAGGATGAAAATCCTTATCTCGATCAGTTTGGTGGAATCTTATATCAGGAATATGCAAAGAAGATTTCTGATAACCAAAGCCTAGGTATTGCTGGAATGCTATATGAGGCCATGAAACGTAATACATAGAAACGATAAAGAGGATAGTAGTTGCCCTATAATGTCATTTAAACGATCCCCATTGTTCAGGGTTATGTTTTTAAATGACATTTTATTATATTGAGTTATATGGAACCAGGAGGTTAGGTTTTGGCAGAATTAATCGATGGTTATGTCAATCGAATTGTATTTCGTAATAGTGAGAATGGATATACGGTATTAAGTGTACAGACAGAGGAAGAAGAAACCACTTGTGTCGGTAATTTCACCTTTATAAGTGAGGGCGAGTTTATCCAGGCTACTGGAAGTTTCACAGACCATCCAGTATATGGTGTTCAGTTCTTAGTGGAAAGCTATGAATTAAAAGAGCCAGAGGATGTATTTTCTATGGAGCGATATCTGGGATCAGGAGCCATCAAGGGTGTAGGGCCAACTTTAGCTAATCGTATAGTAAAAAAATTTAAGCATGACACCTTCCGTATCCTAGAGGAGGAACCAGAAAGGTTAGCTGAAGTAAAGGGAATAAGCAAAAGGATGGCAAGGGAGATCTATCGCCAGTTTGAAGAAAAAAGAGATATGCGTGGAGCCATGATGTTTTTGCAGCAATATAATATTACTGGTAATTTGGCGGTCAAGATTTTTCAAGAATATGGCCAAGCCATGTATGAAATTTTGAAAGAAAACCCTTACCGACTGGCTGAGGATATCAGTGGCATAGGTTTTAAGACAGCAGACGAAATCGCAAGACGGATTGGTATTGGATATCATTCAGACCATAGAATAAAAGCGGGAATTTTATATTGTCTATTACAAGCCAGTTCCGATGGGCATGTGTATCTTCCGGAAGATGATTTGATGAGAAGAACTAAGGCCTTACTTCAAAGGGAAGAGGAAGAAATCCAAAGGCAGCTAACCGTATTGAATATAGAAAAGAAGATTATTATTAAGGAGAGCAGTAGCAGACGCCTTATTTACTCTACTGTGTTCTATTATATGGAGCTGAATGTGGCAAGAATGCTTCATGATTTAAATATTTCTTATGAAATTAAGTCTGATCTGGTAAAAAATCGTTTGTCCTTGATTGAAGATCAGTTTAAAATAAAGTTGGAAGAGCAGCAAAGAATTGCAGTTATTGAAGCGGCCAACAACGGATTACTTGTAATTACCGGTGGACCGGGAACCGGAAAAACCACTACCATTAATGCCTTAATTAAATTTTTCGAATCGGAAGGTAAAGAAATTTTACTGGCGGCTCCTACCGGTCGAGCGGCAAAGAGAATGACAGAGACTACTGGTTATGAAGCGAAAACAATTCATAGATTACTGGAATTAACCAAGTTAACGGATCATACGGAAAATAAATACTCCTTTGAACGTAATGAAAGCAATCCTTTGGAAACGGATGTATTGATTATTGATGAAATGTCTATGGTTGATATAAGCTTGATGCATTCCTTGTTAAAGGCAGTAAGTATCGGTACAAGACTTATTCTTGTTGGGGATGTAAATCAGCTTCCTTCGGTTGGTCCAGGTAATGTTTTAAAAGACATTATTAATTCTCATAGTTTTAATGTTGTAAAACTTACTAAAATTTTTCGTCAGTCTTTTGATAGTGATATTATTGTCAATGCCCATAAGATTAACGCAGGTGAGCAGATAGCTCTAGACAACAAAAGCAGGGATTTCTTTTTCTTGAAAAGAGAAGATGCAAAAGTGATTTCGGCTGTCATGATAAATCTGATTAAGAATAAACTCCCTGGTTATGTGAATGCAACTCCTTATGATATTCAGGTTCTAACTCCTATGCGTAAGGGAGAGTTGGGAGTGGAACGGCTAAATCAGATTCTCCAAAAGGCATTAAATCCCCCAGGGGAGAATAAAAAAGAAAAAGAGTACCATGATACGATCTACCGGGAAGGGGATAAGGTAATGCAGATAAAAAACAATTATCAAATTACCTGGGAGATTAAAAATGACTTCGGCATAGTTGTTCAAAGTGGTACAGGAATTTTTAATGGAGATGCGGGAAAAATTGAGGAAATTAATCTTTTTGCAGAGACATTAACTGTGAAGTTTGATGACGAAAGACTGGTAGAGTATAGCTTTAGCCAGTTGGATGAATTGGAATTGGCCTATGCAATTACCATTCATAAATCCCAAGGGAGTGAATATCCCGCCGTGATCTTACCCATCTTAGATGGGCCAAGACTTCTCTTTAATCGAAATCTTTTATATACAGCAGTAACCAGAGCAAAAAGTTGTGTGATGATTGTGGGAAGTGATACCATGGTTCAGTTTATGATTGATAACAAGAGTGAACAGGATAGATATTCTGGTCTTTGCGAAAGAATAATAGAGATGAGAGAGCTATAAAAACAATAGAAATTATTAAGTATAAGGTTTTGTGAAATAATCCCAAAGATGCAGTAATATAATTTGTCATAAATATATTTATGGGAGGATATGTGATGGGTTTGATAGAATTTTTAAAAGCAATTATATTGGGATTGGTAGAAGGAATTACAGAATGGCTACCAATTAGTAGCACGGGTCATATGATTTTAGTTGACGAGTTTATTGAAATGGATGTTTCAGAGGCATTTATGGAAATGTTTCTGGTTGTAATCCAGTTAGGAGCAATCATGGCGGTAGTGGTGGAATATTTTCACAAGCTGAACCCCTTTGCTCCCAGTAAATCTTTACAGGAAAAGAAAGACACTATGAGTATCTGGTATAAAGTTGTGGTTGGGGTTATACCTGCTGGTATTATGGGTGTCTTGTTTGATGATTGGCTCAATGAACATTTATATAATTATATAACAGTTTCCATAATGTTAATTGTTTACGGAATATTGTTTATTGTTATAGAAAACTATAACAAAGGAAAATCAGCAAAAATAGATAGTTTTCAGGAACTGTCATATGCAACAGCCTTAATGATTGGATTGTTCCAAGTCCTATCTCTTATTCCTGGTACATCCCGATCTGGTGCCACTATTTTAGGAGCCATATTGTTAGGATCTTCCCGATTCATAGCTGCAGAATTTTCATTCTTTCTTTCCATTCCAGTCATGTTTGGTGCTAGCGCATTAAAGTTAGTTAAATTTGGATTTGAGTTTACGGGACAGGAAATTGCTATTTTGCTCACTGGTATGATCGTTGCATTTGTTACTTCAATCCTAGCCATTCGATTTTTACTAAAATATATCAAGAAAAATGATTTTAAAGCCTTTGGTTGGTATCGTATTATCCTGGGAGTTTTAGTTATTGCTTATTTTCTTTTTACCTAAGTATCTATAACTTGTTCTTAAGTACTATTTATATTTATAAGAAATTGCGTTATAATAACAGAAAGAATTCTTGCTAAGAATAGGAAAAGGAATTATAGTAGAAATACGAATTTAAACAGGAGGGATTATTGTGTCAGATACATCGTTAGTAATTATGGCAGCAGGTATGGGTAGTCGTTTTGGAGGTATTAAACAATTAGAGCCTGTAGGTCCTAGCGGAGAAATCATCATGGATTATTCTATTTATGATGCCTTGGAAGCGGGTTTTAATAAGGTGGTATTTATTATCCGAAAAGATCTAGAGAAAGATTTTAAAGAGGTAATTGGTAATCGTATTGAAAAGCTGGTTAAAGTTGAATATGTATTTCAAGAGTTAGATGGCTTGCCAGAAGGCTTTAAAAAGCCAGAAGGTAGAACAAAACCATGGGGAACTGGCCAAGCTGTTCTTGCGTGCAAAGGAGTCGTAAAAGAACCATTTTGTGTCATTAATGCCGATGATTATTATGGTAAAGAAGCATTTAAAAAAATCTATGATTTTCTGAATCAAAGGGATAAGCAGGAAAATGAGTTTTGCATGGCAGGCTTTATTTTAGGAAATACCTTAAGTGAAAATGGTACAGTAACAAGGGGTGTATGTAAGGAAGAAGATGGGCTTTTAGTAGATATTGTGGAGACTTCCGGTATTATGGCTGAAGGAGACCATGCAGTAGCGAAAAACAATGCTGGTGAAGACATTAACATCGACTTGAATAGTGTTGTTTCCATGAATATGTGGGGTTTTAAGCCCATGCTATTTGATGAACTGGAAAAAGGTTTTGTTGAATTTTTAAATCAATACGGTACTGAATTAAAGAAGGAATATTTACTTCCGGAAGTTGTTGGTGGGCTAATTCAAAAAGGCAGTGCTAAAGTTTCCGTTTTAAAAACATCCGATCGCTGGTTTGGTGTAACTTATAAAGAAGATAAGGAAGTGGTAGTGAAATCCATTCAAGCCTTAGTGGAAGAGGGCGCTTATCCTGCCAAATTATTTGCTTAGGGGAAAGGAAGAATCAATTGCTACAAGTATTTCTTGATATGCTTTATCCGGTTAGGTGTCCGGTCTGTGATGAGATTGTAATGCCAAAAGGGGAAAGAATATGCAGTTTATGTAAAAGTAAATTAAAATATATTTCGGAACCTCGGTGCAAAAAATGTAGCAAACCAATAGAAGTTGAAGAAGAGGAATACTGTAGTGATTGTTTGCGTAAGGAATATCAATTTATCAAGGGTTTTGCCCTATGGATATATGACGAGCATATGAAAAAATCGATTTCAGATTTTAAATATTACAATAAAAAAGAAAATGCAAAGTTTTATATACAAGAGATCATAGGTCGATATGGGAAAACCATAGAGAAAATATCTCCAGATGTATTAGTCCCAGTACCAATTCACAAAAGTAAACATGGTGAGCGGGGATACAACCAAGCGGATATATTAGCGAAAGGTTTGGGAAAGGAATTGGGTCTTCCGGTTCTGTCCCATCTACTCATTCGCAATAAAAAAACACTGCCTCAAAAGCAATTAAGTGATAAGGAGCGTCTCCGTAATTTACGGAAAGCTTTTGAGTTTAATCATGAAATCTATCAAAGGTATGGGAAAGAAATCAATAAAGTACTCTTAGTAGATGATATTTATACAACTGGTAGCACCATAGAAGCATGTAGTAATGTGCTAATCAATCAAAAAATAAAGGAAGTATATTTTGTTACTTTATGCATAGGAAAAGGATTTTAGGAGGATACGGCTATGGATGTAAGGAATTGCAAGGGATGTGGAAAAATATTTAATTATATATCTGGACCACCGCTCTGTCCTTCCTGTGCCAAAGCCCTTGATTTAAAGTTTGAAGAAGTCAAGGAATATATTTATGACCATCCGGGAGTTGGTATGCAGGAAGTATCCGAGGTGATGGAGGTTTCTATATCGCAGATTAAGCAATGGATTCGAGAGGAACGGCTTGCTTTTGCAGAGGATTCCATGATTGGATTGGAATGTGAAGGTTGTGGTGTCACCATAAAAACAGGTAGATTTTGCTCATCATGTAAAGATAGACTGACAAAGGGGTTTAAAGATTTGTATCCTGAAACCAGTACGAATAAGGAAATAAAAAAATNTCCAAAAGATAATCCCAAGATGCGCTTCTTAGGGGATAAATCCGATAATTGATATACATATAGGATTTATATATAACAAGGATTGGAATAAGTAGGGTGCGTCAGCGAGCATACAAAGTAAATTGGGAAAATAAAAATAGGTTCTTGTTACAAAGAAAAGTTTAAATCTTGTCTTTGTTGCAAGAACCTATTTTATTCCCTAGGAAATACCTTGCTTCCTTAAATGGTAATATAGGCTAGTAAANTATTATCTGTTCACTAAAAACATTGGAGTCTAGGCTTACTTTACTTGTATACCCTGATCNGTAATTGTAATATCTCCAGCTTTATATAATCTACCGATGGCTCTTTTAAAAGCATTTTTGCTCATTTTAAATTCTTTTTTAAGTATTTCTGGGTCTGATTTGTCATTAAAGGGAAGAAATCCTCCTGCTGCTTCTAATCGCTTCATAATAGCGTAGGCATCGGCATCAATCTGAAGATAAGATTTATCCCGAAGGCTAAGGGTTAGTTTTCCGTCTTCCCGAACCTGAACGACTCTGGCACGAATCTTATCTCCTACCTGAATGGCTTGAAAGATTTCGTTTTTGGGGATCATAGCAGAATATTTGCAATCTACAGCTACAAAACAACCAAAAGAATCAAGAATCTCATATACAATACCATCTACCATATCGTCTTTCTTGTATGGAGAATTATTATCAAGTAAATCATACAATTTCATTGTTGCACAAAGTCTTTTGCTTTTATCTACATATAGACTAACCAAAACTTCCATACCTTCTTCAATCTTTCCAGTTTGTTCCTTAAATGGAAGTAGGAGATCTTTTGCTAATCCCCAATCAAGGAAGGCACCAATATTTGAAACTTCTTTCACTTTTAAAAGAGCTAATCCACCAAGGGTGATTGGAACCTGGGCAGTAGTTGCGATTTCCCTATCCTCGGAATCTTTATAAATAAATACCTTTAGTTGATCACCTATGCGGACTCCCTCTGGGGCTTCTTTTGTAGGTAACAAAATTCTATGAGAACCGTTGGATCCCGGTTCGCATAAGTAAAATCCATGATCTGTTTTCTTCACTATTTCAAGATTCTGATATTTTCCTAATTCAATCATAAATTATTCCTTTCTATGAATTCAATAATAGCGTAAGGCTTTTGGGATTCATTGGATAATATAATAGTTGCTTTGTCCTTCTTTAAAGATACTTTAGGTACAATAATATCCCCCAGTACAGCTTGCATTTTGTATTCTGCCCTCATACTCCTGGCAATAAAATCATCGGGCAAAAACTCTTCGGCCATTTTTATGTATTGCCCATTGTTTACGTGGTTATACGAATCGATATTGGATTTTACTACAGGAAAAGAGGGGTATGTGGTGAAATCCTCTGGAAGGGCGATTTTTCGATCCATGTAATCCATGGGATAGGCTGGCTCTAGTTGATATCCCCCATGATCTTCAGGGACTCGTGCGGGTCGTCCACTTATGCTATCTAGATAGACCCACACCGAGTTGGCCACGGCAATTACCTCTTCATGATGGTCCTTCATTATAAAATTACGGTAACCAAAGAAGCCCTTAAATCCATATGGCCAAGTTCCGATGGTAATATATTCGCCAAGTCTGGCCGGTCGTTTTATTTCTAGCTGCCAACTGTTCAATAACCATACTCTTTGTTTGGATAATAAATAGTCCATTCCTATATTAAGATCTTCCGATTGGAAGGTACTACAATCTTGAAAATAATTAATTATGGAAGATAAGTTCAAAGTACCTTTTTGATGGTTCATTTCACTATAACGGACTCTACTAGTAAATGTATACATATTTATTCTGCCTTTCTAGCACTACAAATTGAAACTATAACCTATTATATCACTGAATAAAAAATTTATATAGTATTTTTCCCATAATTGGTTCCTTCTATCAGTGATTTAAGAACTAGGAAAAGTTCTGGTATTTCTAAATAGGGTTTGCTATAATTAGTAGTGTTAGGAAGGAGGATTATTGTGGACTCGATAGAGTTTTATAATAAAAATGCAGCCAAATATTTTTTAGAAACAGTGAATTTGGATATGTCCCAGTTCCTTGATGGTTTTATTGAATTATTACCAGAAGGAGCTAGTGTATTAGATTTGGGATGCGGGTCTGGTCGTGATAGTGCTCGTTTTATCGACGAAGGGTTTGATGTAACTTCTTTGGATGGTTCCAGGGAAATGTGTAATCTTGCAAGCATACATATCGGTCAAGATGTGTTATGCCTAACTTTTGATGAGATGGATTTTGAAGAAGTGTTTGATGGTATTTGGGCATCTGCATCATTGTTACATGTACCCAGTAAAGATATAGAGAAGATTTTAGCCAAGGTAGTTAAGAGCTTGAAACCCAATGGCTTTTTATATATGTCATTTCCTTATGGTAATTTTGAGGGATTAAGACATGGGCGATATTATAAAGAATATCGTACCAGAGAGTTAAAGAATCTTGTAAATCGCTTAGAACAATTAGAAATAATAGAACTTAAAAAGAGTAACGATTTACGAACAGATCGTAAAACCATTTGGATCAGTGCCATCGTTCAAAAAAGGGAAGGCAAGTAAATGATTCATAAGACATTCTTTTGTTATCATAGATCGATATAAAGTCGTCATGAACAGACTGCTCTATGATTTGGATTAGAATTTGATTGGTTTGTTATGAATTTCATAGTCAATCTCCTTTCTAAGGCTATATAGTTAAGGATGTATATTATGAAATATTTATGAAATAATGATAAAGATGTTTGTAACTAAATTACAGATGAAAGGGCTGAATTTTTATATAATCATCCGAGTAATATCAATAATTAAATAACGAATTTTAAGGAAACCGGTAGGGATTATATGATAAATTTTAAGTTGAAGTAATAGATCCGAGGAGGGATTATCATGGTTTATGATGTAATTATTATAGGCTCAGGTCCTGCTGGATTAGCAGCCGCAATCTATGCAAAAAGAGCAGAGTTGAATGTAATTGTAATTGAAAAGGCTGGCTTAAGCGGTGGCCAGATTATAAATACCTATGAAGTTGATAATTATCCAGGTACTCCTGGAATTAGTGGTTTTGATCTTAGTATGAAATTTAGGGAACATTGTGATAAATTGGGTACCACTTTTATAAATGGAGAAGTAACTAATTTTAAGTTGGAAGGGGAAACCAAGGTAGTTACCTTGGATGATGGTAGCCAATACNAGGGGAAAGCAGTGGTAATCGCCACCGGTGGAGTGCCCAGGCATTTAAATGTTGAAGGGGAAAGTAAATTTTCCGGTATGGGTGTTTCTTATTGCGCTACTTGTGACGGAGCCTTCTTTAGGAATAAAACAGTTGCTGTGGTTGGTGGTGGAGATGTTGCTGTTGAGGATGCCATCTTCCTATCAAGAATTTGTAAGCAGGTTTATGTTATTCACAGAAGAGACCAGTTCCGTGCAAATAAAAGTGTGAGTACAAAACTTTTATCTCTGGAAAATGTAACAGTCCTATGGGATAGCGTTGTAGAGGAAATTAGTGGTGAGGATAAGGTGGAATCCATTAAGGTAAGAAATGTGAAATCCGATGAATATAATACACTCGATGTAGAAGGGGTATTCATCGCAGTTGGTTACATTCCCAATTCAGATGTATATAAGGAAGTAGTTAAAACAGATGAAGCAGGATATATTATTGCAGGAGAAGATTGTGCTACCAATGTACCAGGAGTATACGCAGCTGGTGATGTAAGGACGAAAATCTTGAGACAAATTATTACGGCTGCTGCAGATGGTGCAAATTCTATTACAGCAGTAGAAAATTATTTAAATGATCATTAAGACATATAATCCGACATTTGTATGAATATAATACGGAATGAAATACTAATATTAAGCATATTTCTATAAAAAGCATGGAATCATTCCTTATTATTTATTGACACTGTAGAGACCATTTGATATAATGACCTCATAAAGATTTAATAATTTTGTAACATTTACTTTTTATGTTTCGTAAGCCTTAACAACAACAAAGGATTAAGCGACAGTAGTTGCTGCAATACTTGGGAGGTCAATACACATGGGAAATAATAAGGCTTTAAAGACAGTAGTTTGCTGTGCAGCAGCTACTATATTTATAGCGCTGGGGAATACAAAAGCACAAGCTGATACCGCTTTTGCCTTCGAGCAAGGAGTGGCTGGTATATCTTATACATTATCTAATTTTTATTCGGCTGCTGTAGAAAACAATGATATTGGCGATCCGGATAAGGCAATTACCAATATTTTAAGTAGTAATGTGTCTAAATTAGCCTCTACAGGAGTATCGATTGCTTCGAATTATGTTAATGTTAGAAGTGAGCCCTCAACAGAGAGTAAAATCTTGGGTAAACTTTATAGAGGAAGTGCCGCTACAATTTTGGAATGGCTCCCTGGTGACTGGGTTAAAATTGAATCCGGGGATGTAAAAGGATATATTGCATCAAATTATTTGGCTACTGGCCGTAAAGCAGAAAAAATGATTGATGATTACGCCAAGGTAACTGCAACTGTTCTGGCACAGACATTAAATGTAAGGGAAGAACAGTCTACGGAATCAAGAATTCTGACTCAGATACCGATGGGAGAAACCTATGTTGTTTTGAATCAATATGAGGAATGGGTGGAAATCCTACTTGGATCTGGTGATGAAGGCGATGAAGGTGATGATTATACAGGTTATCTTTACAAAGACTATATTGATATAAATGTTGAGTTTAAAACAGCCATATCCATTGAGGAAGAAAACAGGATTATACAAGCACAAAGAGAAGCGGAAAGAGCGGAAGCAGAAAGACTTAGAAAATTAGAGGAAGAAGAGAGACAAAGGGCTGCAGAAAAGGCGGAAAGAGAAAGATTGGCGAGGGAAGCAGCAGCCAAGAGTCAATCTCAATCCAATAATAGCAGTCAAAAAACAACTACTTCTTCTACTTCATCAAAGAACGTTTCGGCATTACAAAAAGAAATTGCTACATATGCACAAAAATTTGTGGGTAATCCATATAAATGGGGAGGCGAAAGTCTGACCAGGGGAGCTGATTGCTCTGGATTTGTACAAACCATTTATGCCCAGTTCGGCTATAAAATAGACAGAGTTTCTAGAGATCAGGCGAGAACGGCTGGGAAGAAGATTAGTATATCTGATCGTAAACCGGGAGATTTGATTTTCTACGCCAATGGTAGAGGAGTTGTAAATCATGTTGCCATGTATATTGGTAACGATCGAGTCGTACATGCTGCCAACTCCAAAGAAGGTATTAAGATATCAAAGTACAATTACCGAGATATTTACTGCATTAGAAGGGTTGTTAATTAATTGGAACATTGGGGCTGTCGCACGAAATGTGCGGCGCCCTTTTTACATTAGTGATGTTTATCACATATTAAATTTACAAAAATAGTATGTGACTATCAATCCAACAGAGACACGTTCTCACTCGTTTGCCGCACATAGCGGTACATAAGGAATCGTTAAAGTTTTATTTTATAAACTTCTCAAAATGTAATCTTAAAATGTAATCTTAAAGAAAAATATACACATATTACCTGTCTTCAAAAAAACAAAAAAGGAAGTGGAAAAATTTACATATTGTGGTAGAATTAATATAGATACCATTTATGGGAGAGGGGTAGCATGGAAAGAAGAAGGTATAAAAGACTACCAATAGAGCTTGAACTTGATATAGATGAAATTTTCAAACAGGATTATATCGTAAAGAAAAATCTGGGTGCTTCAATACATGTATTTGATATCTCTAAAAGTGGAATTGGTTTTATCAGCGAAGAGGATTTACCCATAGGATATTATTTTCATGGATTAATTCGGCTTAGTCAACAAGATTTTTTTCGAGTGGTGATACAGATTGTAAGGGTGTCNCCCCCTTGATGAAAATAAAAAAGTATATGGTGCTGAGTTTGTTGGCCTAGCCCCATTTCTTGCCGATAAGGTGGATAAATACGAGAAGAGTATTAGTGCTAGAATATAAATGAAGTAAGATTGAAGAAGTTGTGTAAAATGATTGAATGATGTAAGTATAAAAATTGTATAGAATTAGGATGTCGAATCATAAGGGGAATGAGATTTTAGCAATCTAATTTGCGTTCTCTTCGCTTATAATGTTAGACATCCTTTTTTAAATAGTTAATTTTATGTAATAAATAAGATGTATTTTAGAAAAATAAAATTAACAATAAAATTTGCAAATATTTGAAAATTGAATTAATTTAAATAATTTTATAGAATATTGTAAATTTATACACCTGTCCAAAATACCTATTGACAAACAGCAATTTATACACTTTGNACAAAAGGGACAATCTGAGTTACAGAAAAAGGTAAACACCTCATCTTGGGGATAGATTTATCAAAAAGTTATCCACATTAAAGAAGCCCCTATTTCGGATATTTTAAAGTTATACACAGGTTTATCCACATTATCCACATTTATAAACTACTCTTGTCTTATAGATAAAATGGTGTCAAGAACGAAAATCCGTTTTGTAACTTATGTTAAATCGACGTTTGGGACGAAAAAAATACTTAAAAAACCTTGACAATTTAATTGTCGGAAAATTGATAATAAAGGGAGTAAATTAGAAGGAATATATCAAATTTTGACGGAATAATTGTGGCATCATAATGAAAGGTGTAACATCATGTAAAAACAAGGGGGAAAGAAGCAAATGATAAGAGGATAAAGACATACAAGTTTGATAGGATGATGTTATAGGGAATAAGTTGCTTGTCACTTTTCTAGGCCTATGGTATAATTAAACTAGCATAAAGTTGATGCTAATTTATGTAAAAAGGAGTTGGGATTATGCGTTATATAATCAGCGGTAAAAACATTGATGTAACCGAGGGATTAAAGACAGCTGTGTATGAGAAGATTGGAAAACTTGAGAAGTATTTCACTCCTGATACTGAAATTCATGTAACACTAACAGTGGAAAAAGAGAGACATAAAATTGAAGTTACTATACCGGTAAAGGGTAATATTATCAGAGCAGAACAGGTAAGTAACGACATGTATGTTTCCATTGACCTGGTTGAAGAAATTATTGAACGTCAATTAAGAAAATATANGAGTAAGCTAACAAATCATAAGCAGGCGGCATCAAACTTTAGCAANGCNTTTATGGAAGATGAATATCAAGAGGATAGTGCAATTCATATTGTGAAAACCAAAAGATTTGCTATAAAGCCCATGGATGCTGAGGAAGCTTGCGTACAGATGGAACTACTTGGACATAGTTTTTATGTATTTAGAAATGCACAAACAAATGAAGTGAATGTGGTTTATAAGAGAAAAGGAAACACCTATGGTTTAATTGAACCTGAGTTTTGATTAGGGATAAAGAAAAAGAAAAGTTTATAAATATTATCATGGAATATAATCTCAAAGGCCGCTCCCATAAAGGAGCGGTTTTTTATTCCACTGGATAGGCTCATATGGCCATGGTGGGATTACTAGGGTGAATCTCTTCTAGTAAAAATTAAGTTGAATAGTAATCATGTAAATGTTACAATAATAGTTGAATACTTATGTATAAATATCGAGAATATAGGAGTGGTATTAATAATGGGTTTAATAGATAAAATATTTGGAACGCATAGTGAACGGGAAATAAAGCGGTTAAATCCGATTGTTGATCAAATTGAAGCTCTTGAGCCTGAATATGAAAAACTTTCTGATGAGGATTTAAGAAATAAAACAATTGAGTTTAAAAATAGATTAAGTAAAGGGGAAACCCTTGATGATATATTGGTAGAGGCTTTTGCGACTGTACGTGAAGCTTCAAAACGTACCATAGGTATGAGACATTACCGGGTTCAATTAATCGGTGGAATTATTCTTCATCAAGGACGTATTACGGAAATGCGAACCGGTGAAGGTAAAACCCTAGTTGCTACACTCCCTTCATACTTAAATGCTTTAGAGGGGAAAGGTGTTCACGTTGTTACAGTAAATGACTATCTAGCAAAACGTGATGCGGAATGGATGGGAAAAATCCATGAGTTTTTAGGATTAAAGGTAGGCGTTATTCTCAATAGCATGGACAAGGATGAGCGAAGAGAAGCTTATGCTTGTGACATTACCTATGCTACCAATAACGAATTAGGCTTTGATTATCTGAGAGATAATATGGTTATATATAAAGAGCAATTGGTTCAGCGAGAATTGCATTATGCAATCATCGATGAGGTTGACTCTATCTTAATCGATGAAGCGAGAACTCCTTTGATTATTTCCGGACAAAGTGGTAAATCTACTGAGTTATATCGAGTTTGTGATATTTTAGCTAGACAGTTGGTTCGAGGCAAGGAAAGTGCTGAGCTTACAAAGATGGCTGCTCTTATGAAGGAAGAGATTGAAGAAGAAGGAGATTTCATTGTTAATGAGAAGGAGAAGAATGTTCACCTTACAGCAGAAGGAATAAAAAAAGTAGAACAGTTCTTCCATATTGAAAACTTGGCAGATCCTGAAAATCTGGAAATACAACATAATATAATTTTAGCATTAAGAGCGCATAATTTAATGTTCCGTGATAAAGATTATGTAGTAAAGGATGATGAGGTTTTAATTGTAGATGAGTTTACAGGTCGTATTATGCCTGGACGTCGTTATAGCGATGGATTGCATCAAGCAATTGAAGCAAAGGAAAATGTTAAGGTAAAAAGGGAGAGTAAGACTCTAGCGACCATCACCTTCCAGAACTTTTTTAATAAGTATGAGAAAAAAGCTGGTATGACCGGTACCGCTTTGACGGAAGAACAAGAATTCAGAGAAATCTATGGAATGGATGTTATTGAAGTTCCAACAAACTTACCAATAAAACGTATTGATCATCAGGATGCCGTATATAAAACAAAAAGAGAAAAATTAAATGCCATTATAAAAGATGTGATTGAATCCTATAAAAAAGGACAACCGGTATTGGTTGGTACCATTACCATTGAGTCCTCTGAGGAAATTAGCGCTGTGCTGAAAAAGAATAACATTCCTCATAAAGTGCTCAATGCAAAGTTCCATGAGATGGAGGCTGAAATTGTTGCAGAAGCTGGACAAAAAGGAGCAGTAACCATAGCAACCAATATGGCTGGACGTGGTACAGATATCAAATTAGGTGAAGGTGTCACTGAATTAGGTGGTTTAAAGATTATAGGTACCGAAAGACATGAAGCAAGACGTATCGATAATCAGCTTCGTGGTCGTGCTGGACGTCAGGGAGATCCAGGTGAATCTCGTTTTTATATCTCTCTTGAAGATGATTTAATGCGTCTATTTGGTTCCGATCGCTTAATGGGTATCTTTAATTCTTTAGGAATACCAGAAGGAGAGCAAATTGAGCATAAGATGCTTTCCAACGCCATTGAGAAAGCTCAGAAGAAAATCGAGAGCAATAACTATGGAATCCGAAAGAATCTGTTGGAATATGATCAGGTTAATAATGAACAAAGAGAAGTTATTTATGCAGAAAGACGTAAGGTGCTAAATGGCGAAAGCATGAGAGATACCATATACAAGATGATTACCGATACGGTAGAGGATTGTGTAAATTCTTGTATTCATGAAGATCAATCAGCATCCGAATGGGATCTAGCGGAGCTAAATAATTTATTGCTTCCTATTGTACCTTTACCAGCAGTGGAATTAACAGAGGAACAAAAGAAGCATATTAAGAAAAATGATCTAATACAACAATTAAAGGAAGATGCGGTAAAACTATATGAGGCTAAGGAAGCTGAGTTCCCTGAGATAGAACAACTAAGGGAAATTGAGCGAGTTATACTCTTAAAAGTTATTGATCGAAAATGGATGGATCATATTGATGATATGGATCAATTGCGCCAAGGAATTGGATTGCAGGCTTATGGACAGAGGCAGCCGGTGGTTGAATATAAATTCCAAGGCTTTGAGATGTTTGAACAAATGATTGCTTCCATCCGTGAAGAAACCGTGAAAGCCTTAATGCATGTTCGTATTGAGCAAAAGGTTGAACGAGAGGAAGTAGCGAAAGTAACAGGTACCAATAGAGATGATACGGTAGCTAATGCTCCAGTAAGAAGAACTGGTAAGAAAATTCTACCGAACGATCCTTGTCCTTGTAATAGTGGACGTAAATACAAACATTGTTGTGGCAGAAACGCATAAATATAAATATAATTAATTTTTTATAAATATTTAAACATTATACTTGAAATTTGTTGCATATATATTATAATAAATGAGGTGGTTCTGTGGTTGAGTTAGACCAGTATAAATATACACTGGGAACTTACGAAAAACCTTTATATGAAGTGGGGGATTCACTTTAACCTCGCTCATAAAGAGGAACGGGTAAAAGAATTAGAACAAATAATGGAAGATCCTGACTTCTGGAGTGATACCGATAGAGCTCAGGGCTACATGAAAGAGTTAAAGAATCTTAAGGATGAACTGGATGAATACAAGCATCTTAAGCAAAGTTTTGAGGATGTTCAAACCTTAATTCAAATTGGCTATGAGGAAAATGATGAAAGTCTCTTACCTGAGATTGAGGAAGCTTTAAATCTATTTATCAATGAGCTTGAAAGTATGAAGATAAAAACCTTATTGTCAGGGGAGTTTGACCAGAACAATGCGATTTTAACCCTTCATGCTGGTGCAGGTGGAACAGAAAGCTGTGATTGGGCCAGTATGCTTTGCAGAATGTATCAACGTTGGGCAGAAAAAAGAGGCTTTTCTACGGAGATTCTTGACTTTTTGGATGGTGAAGAGGCAGGACTAAAATCAGTTACTATACAGATTAACGGAGACAATGCTTATGGCTATTTAAAGTCAGAGCATGGAGTACACCGCCTAGTCCGTATTTCCCCATTCAATGCAGCAGGAAAAAGACAAACATCCTTCGTTTCCTGCGATGTAATGCCAGATATTGAAGAAGATACTGGAATTGAAATTAATGAGGATGACTTAAGAATTGATACCTACCGTTCTAGTGGAGCCGGTGGACAGCATGTAAATAAAACATCTTCTGCAGTACGTATTACCCATATACCGACAAATATCGTTGTTCAATGTCAGAATGAAAGATCTCAATTGCAAAATAAAGATAAGGCCATGAAAATGTTAAAGGCAAAACTTTATTTATTAAAGCAACAGGAGAACTTAGAGAAAATTTCGGGTATTCGCGGTGAGGTTAAGGACATTGGCTGGGGTAACCAAATTAGGTCTTATGTCATGCAACCATACACATTGGTTAAGGATCATCGAACCAATGAGGAAGTTGGTAACGTTACCAGTGTATTAGATGGAAACCTAGATCCATTCATAACTGCATATCTTAAATGGAGTGTACAAAACAAATAAATACAAAGTGATGCATACCGGGAGGGATCATATGCAAAGTACAAAGCAAGTGATATTTAAACTTGGTAAAGAAGAATTTAGTATGGATATTATGGATGTTAGTATTATCGAGAAATACGTAAGGGTTGAACCTTTTGCGCAATCTCCGAAAAATATTAAGGGGATTATTCGCTTAAGAGGAGAAGTGATACCAGTATATAGCCTTCGTAGGAAATTTGGTATGGAAGATATTGAACCAGATGATGAAACAAGATTTCTCATTACCAAATCCAATGGGATTACCACCGCCTATGAGGTGGATCGTATGGTGGAAATTGTTCAAGTAGAACCGAATAATATTAATCAAGTACCTTCCATAATAACCGGAAAAGACACGTCCTATATTAGATATGTAATTAATTTAGATAATCGACTTATCGTGTCCATCAATCATGATTCTATTATGTCGGATGAGGAACATAATAAGATAGAAACATTGTTGAAGACAATTTAAGTTGATTATGGAATGGGATAGGGTGAATTAATAATAATCACCACAGAATGAATTGGAAAATCCCTTAATGAAGGGAAGGGGTTCATATCCCGTAAAGGAGGAAAGTTATGAAGAAAAGAGTTTTGGGAATCTGTGTAATAGCACTGGCATTTTCTAGTATATTTGCAGCATGTAAGAAGAACGATGATAAACTGATTGTTGGAACCGAGGCTGGTTTTGCACCATATGAATATATGGATGGTAACAAAGTTGTTGGAGTCGATATGGATATCGCTCAGGCCATTGCAGATCATATGGGCAAAGAATTGGTGATTAAAAATATGGACTTTGATGGAGCCTTACTAGCAGTGGAAAAAGGTAATGTGGATTTTGTTGCTGCTGGAGTATCCGTGGATGAAAAACGTGCGAAAAGAATGGACTTTTCCATTGATTATGTAGATTCAACAGAAGTAGTGGTTGTTAATAAAAACAACCCTGCGGTAACGGAAGCTACTATCGAAGGTCTGACAGGTAAGATTGTTGGAGTTCAACAGGGTAATATTGCTGATTTATGGGTAGAAGATAATGTAGAAACAGAAGAGTTAAAACAGTACACAAAGTTTGCTCAAGCAGCAGAGGATTTGAAAAATGAAAAGATTGATTGTGTCGTTATGGATCAATATCCTGCAGAAGAACTTGTAGCAGCAAATCCAGAGCTTATGATTTTGGATGGTGTACTATTTGAAGATAAATATGCAATTGCAGTACAAAAAGGGAATAAAGAATTACTCGACGAAATTAATACAGTTATCCAAAAACTAAAAGATGAGGGTAAAATTGAGGAATTCTATGCGAATCATACACGCAAATCTAAGTAGCAAGAGATGTCATCTTGCTTACATAATAGCAGGGGCTGTCAATTTTATGAGCAGCCCCTATATTATGCTTTCTTTAGATTTAAATTCCTTTGAATATAATGAAGAAGTGAATCAATATATATTTTCCAGTTAGACGAAAGGAGGGAATTTATTTGGACAATATAATGAAAGCTTTACTTGGAGTTTGGGAAATTATCTCTGATTGGGCAGTGGATATTTATATGTCCTTTTATAATGCGTTAATACCAGACCAGATGTATCTAGCCTATATCGATGGTTTAGTGGTTACCATACTTATTTCTTTAATGGCTATCATTCTAGGCATCGCAATTGGTATTCTGGTGGCGGTTTTGAAAGTAACATCCATAAATTATAAATTGCGATGGTTGAATAGAATATGTAATATTTACATCAATGTGATTCGAGGCACTCCATTGATGGTNCAACTATTAATTATATATAACTTGATTTTCACATCNAGAAATACCAATGAAATTGTTGTGGGAGCAGTATGTTTTGGTATCAATTCCGGTGCCTATGTTGCTGAAATCATAAGAGCAGGAATTGAATCCATTGATAAAGGTCAAATGGAAGCTGGAAGATCCCTAGGTTTAAATTACATTACTACCATGCGAATGATCATACTACCTCAGGCGGTAAAAAATATTTTACCAGCATTGGGTAACGAATTTATAACCTTAATTAAAGAGACTTCTGTGGCAGGTGCAATTGCTGTAACAGACTTGACAAAAGCGGCACAGTATGTGGGTTCTAGAACCTGGGATATCCTACCACCACTAATCATTACAGCAGTGTGTTATCTGATTATGGTTATGGGACTATCAAAATTATTAAGTATATTTGAAAGGAGATTGGCTAGAGGTGATCGTCACTAAGAATTTAAAAAAAGCATTCGGAAATCATATGGTTTTGAATGGTATTGATGAAACCATACAAAAGGGCGAAAAAGTAGTTGTAATCGGTCCCTCTGGATCAGGTAAGTCAACCTTTTTAAGATGCTTGAATCTTTTGGAGGTTCCTACAGAAGGGGAAATCTGGTTTGATGATCAATTAATCACAGATTCAAAAACAGATATTAATATGGTTCGTAGAAAAATGGGAATGGTATTTCAGCAATTTAATTTATTTCCCCATCTCACAGTGAAAGAGAATATTACTTTAGCCCCTGTAAAGTTAGGGATAATGAATAAAGAGAAGGCAAATCAAAAGGCCATGGATTTGTTAAATCGAATTGGATTAACGGACAAAGCCAATGCTTATCCCAACCAGCTATCTGGAGGCCAAAAACAGAGAATAGCGATTATTAGAGCGCTGGCCATGAATCCGGAAGTTATGTTATTTGACGAACCAACTTCCGCTCTTGATCCGGAAATGGTGGGAGAGGTTTTGGATTTGATGACCCAATTGGCTGAGGAAGGAATGACTATGGTAGTTGTAACTCATGAGATGAGATTTGCAAAAAAAGTAGCTACCCGAGTTCTTTTTATGGATGAAGGAAGAATTGTAGAACAAAATTCACCTGATGAATTTTTTGAGCATCCAAAACATCCAAGATTGCAGGAATTCCTTTCAAAGATATTATAAATAGTACAAAGGCAAAGGCTCTGATTGATGAATTTGAAGTTCATACTACAGGCCTTTTTGTTTTAGAATAATTTACATAAAAATTTCAAGATGACTTTTGAAAATAATGGTTGCATTATGCTAAGATATGTGATAACATATCTTTCTTAGAAAGACAATTGTGTTTGATATACAAACAAGCAAGGGCATAATATATCTTAGTAATCCGTAGGAGGTGTTAAGATTGAATAAAGAAGAATATTATATCGTTAAAAAGAAGGCGGTTCCTGAAGTTCTATTAAAGGTGGTAGAAGCTAAAAGACTCTTGGATTCCGAACGGGTTATGACAGTTCAGGAGGCTACGGATGCGGTTGATATTAGTAGGAGTTCCTTTTATAAGTATCGGGATGATATTTTTCCTTTTTATGAGAATACAAGAGGAAAGACGATTACTTTCATGTTACAGATGGATGACACCCCGGGTTTGTTATCCAAAGTATTGAACCAGGTTGCAAAATATGAAGCCAATATTTTAACCATACATCAGAGTATACCAGTAAACGGAATAGCAATTCTTACAATTAGTATAGAGATTCCCCAACAAACGGATAATGTTTCAACATTAATTTCCGCTATTGAGACGGTAGATGGGATACATTTTGTTAAGTTGGTATCAAGAGAATAGTAAATAATTATAAATTAGCTAATAATTACTGAGAATAATATAAATTACAGCATGAATGGAGGAGCAGAAATGATAAATATAGCAGTTTTAGGATACGGTACGATAGGTTCTGGAGTTGTGGAGGTTTTGAATATCAATGGTGAAAGCATTGGTAAGAAAGCCGGAGATACGATTAATATAAAGTATGTCTTAGATCTAAAGGAGTTTCCCGGAGATCCAATTATGGAAAAGTTGGTTCATGATGTGAACATTATTCTGGAAGACCCTGAGATTAAAATCGTAGTTGAGGTTATGGGTGGGGTAGAACCAGCATATACCTTTGTAAAAACCGCACTTTTAAAAGGGAAGAGTGTTGTAACATCCAATAAGGAATTGGTAGCTAAGCATGGAGCGGAGTTGCTAAAAATAGCAAAGGAAAGAAATTTGAACTTCCTCTTTGAAGCTAGTGTTGGTGGAGGGATACCGATTATCCGCCCCTTAAATCAATCCCTAACTGCCGATGAAATCATGGAAATTACAGGGATTTTAAATGGAACAACCAATTTTATTCTATCCAAAATGACCGATGAAGGTCTTGATTTTGAAACAGCCCTAAAGAATGCCCAAGATTTAGGCTATGCTGAAAGAAATCCATCTGCCGATGTGGATGGCTATGATGCTTGCAGGAAAATTGCAATTCTTTCTTCCCTTGCCTTTGGTATGCAAGTGGATTATGAAGATATTTACACAGAGGGCATTACCAAGATTACAGATACGGACATTAAGTATGCCAAGGCATTAGGTGCAAAGATAAAATTATTTGCAACCAGTGTAAGAGATGAAAAGGATAATATCCACGCTATGGTTGCTCCAATGTTGATAAAATCCAGCCATCCCCTCTATAGTGTGGATAATGTACTCAATGGTATCTTTGTTAGGGGAAATGTTATTGGCGATGTAATGTTTTATGGCAGTGGTGCCGGTAAGTTGCCTACAGCCAGTGCAGTAGTAGCCGATGTTGTGGATGCTGCTAAGCACTTAGGTAAAAACATATGGACCATTTGGAGCAGCAAAAAGCTGGAGCTTACAGATATTAATCAGGTAAGTCACAGATTTTTTGTGAGAGTAAATGGAAAATCCGCTGAATTAACCAAAGAATTAATGGATCAGTTTGGTGATATAGAACTTGTCAATGTGGATGGAATGGAAGATGAGACAGCATTTATTACGGGTTCTATTACAGAGCAGGAATTTAAGGATAAAAAGGATTCTTTGGACAATTTACAAAGTGTTATACGAGTTAGATTTTAAGAAAAGACCTTTTGTTCTAGGCTTTTAAAAAGCTATAAGCCTTGCTTATTGTGTAGGTAGCTTAAGAAAGGGATTGAGGAAATGAAATACATTGTAGTCTTAGGTGACGGAATGGCGGATGAACCTATCAAAGAACTGGGTGACAAAACTCCCTTAATGGTAGCAGATACACCACAGCTGGATGATCTGGCAAGAAAATCAATCATAGGTATGGCTCACACCATACCAGAGGGCATGAAGCCAGGAAGTGATACAGCAAATTTATCGGTATTGGGATACAACCCCAAGCAGTATTATTCCGGACGGTCTCCTTTGGAGGCTTTAAGTATTGGGGTTAATATGAAAGAGACAGATATTGCTCTTCGTTGTAATCTCGTTACCTTGTCAGAGGATGAAGTAGCTTATGAAGAAAAGGAAATGATTGATCACAGTTCTGGCGAGATTTCAACAGAAGATGCAGCTATTCTTATACAAGCGGTTAAATCGGAATTAGAAAATGAAATCTATAAATTTTATATAGGAACTAGTTATCGCCACCTGCTGATATGGGATCAGGGTGAGGTGCTGGACCTAGCCCAACCCCATGATATTCTGGGGAAATGTATCAAAGACTATCTTCCTACCGATCCTGTTTTGAATATGATGATGAAGAAAAGTTATGATATTCTAAATCAACATCCTATTAATTTAGAGAGACAGGCCAAGGGATTAAACAAAGCAAATTCCGTCTGGTTTTGGGGCGCGGGGACTAGGCCAGCCCTTACATCTTTTGAAGAAAAGAATCAGATAAAAGGTGCTATGATTTCTGCAGTTGATTTATTGAAGGGGATTGCCGTAGGGGCAGGGATGAAAGTGATTAATGTTTCTGGGGCAAATGGAACCCTTCATACCAATTATGAAGGGAAGGCAAAAGCTGCAGTAAAAGTGCTTTTAGAAGAGGATTATGATTATGTATATATCCATATAGAAGCGCCGGATGAAATGGGGCATCAAGGTAATATTAAAAACAAGATACAGGCCATTGAATATCTGGATCAGAGAGTACTTAAGATCGTAATGGAAGAGATGAAGCAAGCTGGAGTAGACTACCGTATCTTAGTCTTGCCAGACCATCCGACGCCGATACGATGTCGAACCCATACCAGTGACCCAGTACCTTTCCTATTATATGACAGTAGGAAGGAACTTGACCATGATTGGCATTACAATGAAAGAGATGCATCCTTAAGTGGTGTCTTGGTCAAGGAGGGTTATACCTTAATTGATACCTTATTAGAAAAATAAGGTCTAATGAGTAGTTGGAACATAATTTAGATTATCGGATTTATAGGAAAAAAGAACAACAGCTTAACATAATACTGGTTAAGTTCACGTTTATAAATACTTAGTAAGCAGGAGGCAGCTATGTTAATAGTAAAAAAATTCGGAGGCAGTTCAGTAGCTGATAAAGAAAAAATTTTTAATGTTGCCCATCGAATCGCTGATGAATATAAGAAGGGCAACGAAGTGGTTGTAGTTTTATCAGCCATGGGAAAGCAAACAGATTTATTATTGGCACAGGCCAAGGAGATCAATCCCAATGCATCGAAAAGGGAAATCGATATGCTCCTAACAACGGGTGAACAGGTTTCCGTATCCCTTATGGCCATGGCTTTGGATTATCTAGGAGTACCAGCAGTATCCTTAAATGCTTTCCAGGTAGCAATGCACACGACTAGAGTCTATGGAAACTCTAGATTAAAGAGAATTGATACCGAAAGAATTCATAATGAATTACAAAACAAGAGAGTTGTTATTGTAACTGGGTTTCAAGGAGTAAATAAATATGATGATTATACGACTCTTGGCAGAGGCGGATCCGACACTACGGCAGTAGCCCTTGCGGCAGCCCTACATGCAGATGCATGTGAAATTTATACCGACGTAGAAGGCATTTATACAGCTGATCCAAGAATTGTACCAACTGCAAGAAAGTTGAATGAAATAACTTATGATGAGATGCTAGAGCTTGCTTCCTTAGGGGCAGGGGTATTGCATAATCGTTCTGTTGAAATGGCCAAAAAGTATGGTGTTCAATTAGTAGTTCGTTCTAGTTTAAATTTATCCGAGGGTACTGTGGTTAAGGAGGAAGTAAAAATGGAAAAAATGCTAGTAAGTGGCGTTGCTTGTGATAAAAATACTGCACGGATTGCAGTGATTGGATTAGAGGATCAGCCAGGTGTGGCATTTAAATTATTTCATCATCTAGCAAGACACAATGTTAATGTTGATATTATCCTACAATCCGTAGGTAGGGATGGAACCAAGGATATTAGCTTTACCGTAAAAGAAGATGATTTGGATGAAGCTGTAGCAATATTAGAAAGACATGGTAGTTCCAGTTTAAAATGCCAAAAAATCGATACAGAAAGAAATGTAGCCAAGGTATCCATCGTAGGTGCGGGTATGATGTCCAATGCTGGGGTTGCAGCAAAAATGTTTGAAGCTTTATATGATGTAGGAGTAAATATAAAAATGATCTCTACATCAGAAATTAGGGTAACCGTATTGATCGATGAGCAACATGCGGATAAGGCTATGAATGCGGTACATGAAAAGTTTTTGTTGTCCTAAAAAATAAAATAAACAAGATGAATGTTTGGGAGTCCTAAGATTAAAGGACTCCTTTTATATAGGAAAATAATTAGAACTTTTGTATCAAAACAATA
>JGI24708J26588_10000231_pt1 | contig 44992 bp, 44 predicted proteins | sample BioPla1DNA2_FD_26588 | JGI IMG/M metagenome (IMG submission 26588) | reverse complement strand
CCATTTTCATTTAATTTTTATGAGTATATTATTAATTTTTTAGATTCAACATTTAAAAAAGTGATACTCTATTTTAAAAGTACCACTTTGTCAACAAACTGGAATCTACCAATCGGTAGATTTTTTTTAGTATAATTTATATAAGATGAAAGGAAATAAATAATGCCACTTGAAATAGTAAGAAACGATATTGTAAATATGCAAGTCGATGTTATTGTGAATACTGCAAATCCAAAAGCGATAATAGGATCAGGTGTTGATAGTGCAATTCATAAAAAAGCAGGTCCAAAATTAATAGAAGAAAGAAAACAAATCGGTGATATTAAAGTTGGAAAAGCTATAATTACTTCTGCATATAATTTAGATGCAAAATATATTGTTCATGTTGTTAGTCCAATTTGGATAGATGGAAATCATAATGAAGAATTACTACTTAGAAACTGTTATAAAGAAGCATTAAATCTTGCGAAAAAGTATAATTGTGAATCAATTGCTTTTCCTTTACTTGCTACTGGAAATAATGAGTTTCCAAAATCATTAGCGTTACAAATTGCAATTAATGAAATTAGTAGTTTTTTAATGGAAAATGATATGCAAGTGTATTTAGTTGTTTATAATAAAGAAGCTTTTGTATTATCTGAAAAGTTATTTAGTTCTATTAAAAGTTATATTGATGAAAATTATATAGAAGAAAGATCTTATGAAGAAAAAACTTATGATAAATTACCAAGCAGATTACCTGATTTTTCTAGTTTAGTTAGTGGTAGATTTAGAAAAGCTAAACAAGCCACGTTAGAAGAATTTGTAGGATATGATTATGGTTTGGAAAATGTTTTAGAAAATTTAGATGCAGGGTTTTCTGAAACGCTTTTAAAACTTATTGATGAAACAGGAAAAAAAGATTCAGAAGTATATAAAAAAGCTAATATTGATAGAAGACTATTTTCTAAAATAAAAAATAATACTGATTATAGACCATCTAAAACTACAGCAATTGCCTTTGCTTTAGCATTAGAACTTGATTTAAATGAAACAAAAGATTTTATAGCTAGAGCAGGTTATGCACTTTCTAATAGTAGTAAGTTTGATGTTATTATTGAATATTTTATTAAGCATAAAAATTATAATGTATTTGAAATTAATGAAGCGTTATTTGAATTTGATCAACCTTTAATAGGCTCATAAAAAATGTCGCTTTTAAAGCGACCTACACCTCCTTTATTTTAATGATAATTAAGATGCAAGGAGGGATTAACATGTTAGAGTTAGTATTTATTTTAGACAGAAGTGGTTCAATGTCAGGTTTAGAACAAGACACAATAGGTGGATTTAATTCCATGATTGAAAAACAAAAAAAAGGAGAAGGAGAGGTTTTAGTTTCTACAGTATTATTTGATAATTATTCTGAAGTTATTCATGATCGTATTTTAATAAAAGAGGTACCTAATATGAGTGAAAAAGAATATTATGTAAGAGGGTGTACCGCGTTATTAGATGCAGTAGGTGGTGCAATTAATCATATTGGTAAAATTCATAAGTATGCAAGAAAAGAAGATGTACCAGAAAAAACATTATTTGTGATTACTACAGATGGTATGGAAAATGCGAGTAAACATTATACTTATAAACAAATAAAAAAGTTGATTGAAAAACAACAAGAAAAATATGGTTGGGAGTTTTTATTCCTTGGTGCTAATATTGATGCGGCTAAAGAGGCAGGTCGATTTGGGATTCATAAAGATTTTTCAGTAAATTATCATTCTGATTCAGTAGGGACCGCATTAAATTATGAAGTACTAAATGAAACAATTTTTTGTTTAAGAGAAGGATTAGGTCTATCAAAGACATGGAAAAAACGTATTGATAATGATTTTAAAACAAGAAAGTAAAAGGCAGGTTAGTCTGCCTTTCTTGTATATAATACATGTGTATAAAATATATTGTTTTCAAATCTTGTAGATAATACTTTCCTATTAAAATCATTTTTATTAAAGTAAGGAAAGTATGTATCCGCATCATATTCTTCTTCTATTTCAGTTATATAAAGTTTATTTGCTTTATCAATAAATTGAGAATATATATTTTCTCCTCCAATGATAAATAAATCTTCATTGATATTTTTTAATGCTGTTTCAATATCATTGTATATTTCAACACCATCTATTTTTAAGTTTTTATCTCTAGTAATAACTATATTTCTTCTATTAGGAAGTGGTCTTCCTATAGACTCATATGTTTTTCTTCCCATTAATACAGTATGACCACTTGTTGTTTTTCTAAAAAATTTTAGATCACTTGGTATATCCCATATTAATTTATTATCTATTCCTAACTCTCTATTTTTACCTATTGCCGCAATGATTGATATATCCATTTTTCCTCCTACTGAGATATCATAAATGATATTTTTCCATGATGTTTATAGTCAATTAATTTAACATCTTTTAAATCTTTACTATTATCAAAATCAAAGAAATCTTTTACATCAGGATTTAACCATAATTTTGGTGCAGGTAAATCTTCTAAAGTATGATATCTGTTAATTTGTTCTTTTATTCCATCTATTTGATTTACATATATATGAGCATCTTTAATACTCCAATCTATAGTTCCTGGTTTTAAATTACAAACTTGTGCTAGCATCATTAATAATGTGGCATATTGAGTTACATTAAATGGTAAACCTAAAGGAACATCGCAACTTCTTTGATGAACCCAACAATTTAATTTTCCATCAGTAACATCCCATTCACTTGACCATACACATGATGGAAGTACTGCAGTGTCTAGATAATCATTTTGCCAAAGGCTCATAACCATTCTTCTATCATGTACATTTGTTTTTAAAGTATTGATAAGATTTTGAGTCATACTGAATTTTTTTACTATATAACCATAAGCAGTTCCTATAGTATGAGCCCATTCTTTACCAAAATCTTTTTTTATTTGTTTTTTAACTAATTCACCATTTTCTAAAACCATTTGAGTTGCTTCCCAAAATCCGTTTTCATCAATTTCCCACTCATTCCAAATATTTACATTTCTTTCTTTTAGCCATCTTACATCATTTGATTGTGCTTGATAAATCCATAACATTTCTAAAACAGCTTGTCTTATAAATAATTGTTTTGTAGTAAGAATAGGAAATTCTTTTTCTAAATCAAAATGAAAATGATGAGTTGGAATTTTTATAGTGTTAGTACCTGTTCTGTTTTCAACTTCAACACCTTCATTTAGTATTTTTTCACATAATTCTATATAATCTTTATCCCACTTTGCCATATAAACCTCACTTATTGCTTATATTATCAACTTTAGCATGTATTTTCAATTAAGGTTAATAATAATTATCTTAATACTTTTTGTTTGGAAGAAGTATAAATTTTAAACCAATCAATATGTTCTAATTTTATATCAAATGCATCAAGTGCTTCTTTTATTCTTTCTATTTTTTGGCTACCTACAATAGGCATTGCTTTCATAGGATGATACATTAACCATGCATATACCATAGTTGAAACAGTAGTATTATATTTTTTAGCTAAAGTATCTAATACTTTTCTTGAATTTACATAAATATCTTCTGTACTAGTGAATAATAATCCACCACTAACAGGAGACCAAATCATTGGAGGAATTTCTTTATAAGTTAAATAGTCAATCATACCTGATTCAAAATGTTCAAAACATTGAGGATTAACTTCAATTTGATTTGTAACAAGTGTATTTCCAACCGCTTTATTTAAACATTTGAATTTCATTGGATCAAAGTTACTTACACCAATTTCTTTTACTAATCCCATTTTCTTTAAGTCTATTAATGCTTTTGCGACTTCATTAAAGTTTATACAAGGGTCTTCTCTATGAATAAGATACAAATCAATATAGTCACAATTCATGTGATCTATGCTTTTTTTGCATGAAGCAATTATTCTATCGTATCTTGAATCATAATATCCAAAAGGAATATCTTCACTAAAATCAACTGTAATGTTTGTTTTAGTTACTATCTCCATCTTTTCTCTTAATTTGGGTTTAAGTTTTAAAGCTTTTCCTAGTTGGATTTCAGCTTCACCTTTACCATAAATTTCAGCTGTATCATATGTTGTTATTCCTAATTCTAGTCTATCTTCAATAAATTTTACCAGTTCTTCAGGAGTTAGATTCCATTCTGTCAGTCTCCAAAAGCCTTGTATAATTCTTGAAAATGATAAATTGTTTGATAATTTTATTCTTTGCATATTATTTTCTCCTTAAGTAAATGATAGCACAATAAAAAACACAAAATATTTATATTCTGTGTTTAAATCAGTAACATTTCTTACAAGGAGTAAATCCCCAAGCTTCTGCTTCTTCGATAGTGACTTGTATTGGATCTTTCATATTACTACAACTTGACTTAGAATGGTATTTTGTTCCACCATGTACTGGTATCCAAACTAACCAATCATTATATTCATAACTTTCATAAACTTCATAATGTTCAACTTCTTGATAACTCTCCTCATAAGAATATTCTTGTGTATCTTCAATATAATCATATTGTTCTATTTCATTAATTTCAACAGTATCAACATTAGTGCTAGTTTGTTTAACATTATTTGTTTTATCTTCTATTTTTTTAAGTACGCTATAATAAACTATGATTTCAGCATCAGTATTAAATTTAGAATTTTCATCAAATTCTATTATGTCATTTAAATCAGAATCATTAATAGAAACATTAATAACGCTACCTTCATCAAAGCTTTTTAAATCATCAACTTCTTTTGGTAATACCTTAACATTAGTAAAACCTTTATCTTTAAACAATTGCTCAACTTCATTATATGGTTGTCCAGTAGTTTCGATGTCTGATATGGAGATATTTATTGTGTTGTCTATAATCTTATCGCTATCATCAATCTTACTATTTAAATAATTACTTACATTTGTTTCTATTTCTGTTTTAGGTGAAATAGCTTCTTCTACATTGTCTTCGCTAATCATTGCGCCTATAAAAGAAAGCGATAAAAATGATACTATAAAAAAAGATACTATTTTTTTGATTATACGCATATTATCATTTCCTATAAGTAATTTATATATTAATTGTAACATATCATTTTGTAATAATTTTTATTTAAATAAAATAAATCTGTATAATTAAGTTATGGTGATAAAACAATGAAAATAATGCATATATCAGATTTACATTTAGGAAAAATTGTAAATGATATTAACATGATTGAAGATCAAAAATATGTACTTAAGCAAGTCTTAGAAATAATAGATACTGATAAGATTGATGTTTTACTTATTGCAGGAGATATATATGATAAATCTAACCCTTCTTTAGAATCTATGGATTTATTTAATAATTTTTTAAATGTGTTATCTAAAAAAAATATAAAAACATTCATTATTAGTGGAAATCATGATTCAAGCACTAGATTAGAGTATTTATCTAGTTTTTTAGAAGAATCAAATATTTTTATATCTAAACCTTTTGATGGAAGTCTTAGTAAATATGAACTAGAAAACAATATAAATATATATTTATTACCGTTTTTTAAACTTTCTCAAGCAAGAAATTATCTTTCTAAAGATTTTAAAAATTATGATGAAGCAATGATAGAAATTATTAATAATGCAAATATTGATAAAAGATTTATAAATATTTTAGTAGCTCATCAATTTGTAAATGGCGCAAAAACTTGTGATTCTGAAGAAATAATTATTGGTGGTTTAGAAGGGATAAGTTATGAAGTTTTTAAAGATTTTGATTATGTTGCTTTAGGACATCTTCATAGACCTCAAAAAATAATAAAAGATACTATTAGATATAGTGGAACCTTATTAAAATATAGTTTTTCTGAGATTAACGATAAAAAATCAATAACTATAGTAAATATTAATGACGAAATAAAAATAGAAACTAAAGAGATAGAAGTATTAAGAGATATGAAGGAATATAAGGGAAGTTATGAGTATTTAAGTAGTATTCCTTATACTAAAGATTATGTAAGGATAGTTCTTACAGATGAAGAAGTATTGCCTGATGCTAGAATAAACTTATCTTTTAATTTTCCTAATATGATGAGGTTTTCTGTGGAAAATAGTAAAACTAATTTTGATTTAAATATAAAAGAAATAGAAAAGTTAGAGAATTTATCACCAATAGATTTATTTAGAAACTTTTATTTAATGCAGAATAATGATGTAGAACCAAGTGAAAAACAACTTAAAATAATTAATGATTTAATAATAGGAGAAGATATTTGAAACCATATAAATTAGAAATGTCCGCATTTGGACCGTATGGAAAAGTTGAAACAATTGATTTTTCAAAGTTTTATGAAGATGGATTGTTTTTAATAAGTGGTGATACTGGTGTAGGTAAAACTACAATTTTTGATGCGATTTCTTTTGCGTTATATGGAGAATCTAGTGGAGGAAAAGATAGAAGGGCATCAAAGTCATTTAGAAGTGATTATGCAACTTTAAATGATGAAACATATGTTGTATTTAGTTTTTATCAAAAAGGTAATAAATATGAAGTTTATAGAACTTTAGAATATGAAAGAGCTAGTAAAAGAGGAGATAAAACTGTTTTATCTAAGGCTAATGCAATTTTAAAAGATTTTTCTACTAATGAAGTATTTGAAGGAATTAATATAGTTAATGAAAAAATTGTTGAAATTATTGGACTTGATAGAAACCAGTTTTCTCAAACAATGATGATAGCTCAAAATGATTTTTTAAAGATATTAAATAGTAACTCTAAAGAAAGAAGTGAGTTGTTAAAGAAAGTTTTTAATACAAGTTTATATAGTAATATACAAGATAGACTAAAAGAAAAAGATAGTCATTTAAATCAAAAACAACAAGCTATAAAAAACAACATAAAAACAGTTTTTGATAAATTAGAAATTTATGATGAAGTAACAGTAGCTATCACAAATGAAACTATTAATAATCTTGAAGAATTAATTAAAAAAATTAAAAATGAAAATAAAGATATTGATAAATTAATTAATAAAACACAAAAAGAATATGATGAATTAAATGGGAAAATATTAGAATCAACAACTATTAATAAATTAATTAATGATTTAAATGAGAATAAAAATAATTTAAAAATATTATTAGAAAGTAATAAAGATATTGATGTAAGAAAAAATAATTTATTATTATCTAAAAAATCTAAAGAAATTAAAGTATATGAAGATATTAAAAAATCATCTTATATGATGTTAGAAAACAATAAAACCAATAAAACAAAATTAAAAATAAAAATTAAAGATTTAGATGAAATATTTGAAAAAATAAAAGTTGAATATGATTTGTTGGAATCTAAAAGAGAGATATTGTCAAACCATAAAGAAGTCGCAAATGAATATGAGAAACTTATTCTTTTAATTGATAAATATAAAAAAATAGTTAAAGAAAATGAAATAAATAATAATAGTTTAATTAAAGAAACTAAAAATTTAAAAAATGAAATAGATAGACTTTCAAATATGAAAGAATCATTTTATCTTAATCAAGCAGGTATTCTAGCAAGAGAGTTAAAAGAAAATGAAAGATGCCCAGTATGTGGTTCTTTAGAACATCCTTTTCCTGCACCTTTTAATGATGAAATTTTTAATAAAGAAGATATTGATTTATTAGAAAAAAAGATAAAGGAAATAGAAATTAAATGTAATAGTTTAAGTAATACTATTTTGATTAATGGAAATAATATTAAAGAGATAGAATCTAGATTTAATGAAAACAAGGTAAAAATGGAAGATATTAAATCAAAATATAAAATAATTCATGATGAGATTAATAAACTCGAATATTATATATTTGATATTAATAAACAATATCAAGTACAAAACAATGAACTAATATCATTAAAGAGTGAACACCAAAGTTTATTAAAACAAATAAAACAAAATGAAGAAAAATATGAAACTGATGAAAAACAATATAATGAAATATTAAATAAAACATTTAAAGATGAAGAAGAATATAAAAAATATTTAATAGATGATAATGAAATGTCTTTATTAGAAAAATCGATTAAAGAATATGAAGATAATGTTTTAAAATATAAAACCAATATTTCTACCTTAGAAAATCAAACAAAAGATAAAAGTATTGTAGATGTAGATAAATTAAAAGATAACTTATTAGAAATTAAAAAAGTGTTAGATGAATATAATACTAAGCATAAAAATAATGAAATATTAATCAATAGAAACAAAGAATATTATGATGATCTTTTAAAGTATAGTAAAAAATATGAAAAAGTAATTAATGAGTGGAAAGATATTCATGAATTATCAATTTTAGTTAATGGTCAAATGACTAATAGTGCAAAAATAACTTTAGAAGCATATGTACAAAGATATTATTTTAAACAAGTTGTTTATTCCGCAAGTAAAAGATTAAATGAATTATCAAAAAGTAATTTTAGATTAAGAGTTAAAGAAGAGGCAAAAGATTTAAGATCTCAATCAGGATTAGATTTAGAAGTGTTTGATAGTAATACAGGTCTTTATAGAGATGTTAGTACTTTAAGTGGAGGAGAATCATTTATGGCTTCATTATCTTTAGCTTTGGGATTATCGGATGTTGTTTCATCAATGAGTGGACAAATAAGAATTGATTCAATGTTTATAGATGAAGGTTTTGGAACATTGGATGAAAACTCATTAAAACAAGCCATAGAGTTATTAGTGTCTTTAGCAGATGGTAAAAGGTTAGTTGGTATAATATCACACGTATCAGCCTTAAAAGAGAGAATTGATAATCAAATTATTATTAAAAAAGATATATATGGAAGTTATATAAAAGGGGATAAATAAAATGATTAATATTGCAGTTATTGGTTTAGGAAACATATCTAAAAGAGTTATAGAAGGCATCAAATTTGTAAAAGATGCAAAGCTGTATTGTGTTGCTAGTAGAGATATAAATAAGGCTTTAAACTTTAAAGAAAAGTATGATGCTGAAGTTGCTTATGGTAGTTATGATGATGTTTATAAAGATAAAAATATTAATTTAGTATATTTATGTACTCCTAATCATTTACATTATGACCAAATAATGTCATGTTTAAATAATGGAAAACATGTTATTTGTGAAAAGCCGATGGTTAGTAGTATTAAAGAAATAAATGAATTATTTGATTATGCAAAAAGTAAGAATTTATTTTTAATGGAGGCAGAAAAAACTGTTTTTACAAACTTACATAAAGAACTTAAAAAAGTGCTTAAAAGTGGAGAAATAGGAGAAATTATATCAATAAGAGCTGATTATTCATATAATGTTTCATATTTTAACTTTCCTAAAAATCATTGGGTTTTTGATGAAAAATATGGAGGGTGTTTAAAAGATGTTGGTGTATATCCTATATGTTTTTCTAATAGTATTGCAGATTCTAAAGTAAAAAATGTAATAGGAAAGAAATATATTAACGATGAATATAAATGCGATTTTGGTGGAATTGGAATAATTGAATATGAAAATGGAATAAAGGCTATTATTGAGTGTTGTTGGTTTTATGATTCTATTGATAGAGGATATGCAGTTATTTTTGGTACAAAAGGAAAGATACATGTACCAAATTATTGGAAAGGTAATAAGTTTAAAATTATATTAGATAATAAAAAAATAAAAGAAATAGAAGTAAAACAAAATAGCGATTTTGAAGGTGAAATTCAAGAAGCTGTAGATATGATTAAAAATAATAAAATAGAAAGTCCAATAATGAGTAGAGAAAAAACTATTGAAATAATGAAAGTTATAGAAGAAATAATATCTTGAGCACATCTCTTGTTAGTTGATACTAACTATGAAAAAATAAGATTAAGAAAAGAGGTGTGCATATGAAATATGTAGATATGATGAAAAAACGTCGTAGCAGATATGATATAAATAATAAATTAACAGTCAGTGAAGATACAATTAAGGAATTATTTAAAGATGCAGTTATATATACTCCATCCGCATTTAATTCTCAATCTTCAAGAATACTTGTTTTATTACAAGGTAAACATGAAGAACTTTGGGATTTAATTACAGAAGAGATAAGAAAAGTAGCTCCTAAAGAAGGTTTTGAGAGAACTGTAAATAAAATGAATAGCTTTAAAGCGGGTTATGGAACAGTATTGTTTTTTGAAGAAATGGATATAGTTAAAGAATTACAAGATAAATTTCCTTTATATGCAAAAAACTTTGAGATTTGGTCTGACCAAAGTAATGGAATGCTTCAATATAATATTTGGACAGGACTTGCAAATTTAGATTTAGGGGCATCATTACAGCATTATAATCCTGTAATTGATGAAGCTGTAAGAGAAAAATATGGTTTACCAAACTCTTGGAAACTAATGGCTCAAATGCCATTTGGTGGTATTAATAGTGAACCTGAACCATATGATGTATTAAATCTTGATGAAAGAGTGTTAATAAAGTAAAAAACTGCAAATTATTTGCAGTTTTAATTTGTCCATAATTCAAAGCATTGTCCAACATGTTCTGGAATATGTGCATCACTAGCGAGCATAATCTTAACACCTTTATTAAGTAGAAGTTCTTTAAGTTCTTTACTTAAGCCTGGATCTTTATGGTTATATCTATAATAACAACCAAAGTTATTTTCTAGATATAAATCTTTTTCTAATGCTAAATCAGCAATCTTATTGTATGTTTTTGTTAAATCGTATGTTGGATAGATATTAAATAATTTTATGGTATCTGGATGAGCTACTTGAGTAAACATATCACTTTCCATAAGTTTTATAATCTGATTGTAATATTCTTTGTATATATCATCTGTGTCGTAAACATTCCAAAGTAATTCTCTTGAAAATTTTTCCATATCATACAATAAACCATAAACTGAATGTACAGCACCAACTATAAAATCAAATTTATCTTTATAATTATTAAGAATGTTTCTAGTTTCCTCTTCTTTTTGGCTAGTATAACAAACTTCTAAACCAAATTTTACTTCTATTGGATATTCTTTTTCTCTTGCGAGTTTGATTAGTTTTAAATAATCTTCAATACTATCTTTAGATTTTTTTAAAAACCATTCTTCTTGAACTTTTGCGGCATTTTTAACATTTTCATATATTGGTCTAAACTCAATAAATCTATGAGTATGATCTAATATTTGAATACATTTAATGTCTTTTTTTATAGCTACATCAATAAACTTTTCTAAATATTCAATAGTAAGAGGTCCATTCTCTAAGTGTATATGTCCATCAATCATTTTTTATCAAAATTATAAGTAGTAACTCTTATCATTCCTGGAATTTGTTTAATTCGATTTAAAATTGTGTCATCTACTACATTAGCTATATCAACCATTGTATAAGCTAATTCATTTTTTGATTTGTTTATTAAGTTTTCAATGTTTACATTTGATTGTGATAATGAATCTGAAATCTGTGTTAACATCTTTGGAACATTTTTGTGAATGCAACAAATTCTTACATTTCCATTAATGTCCATATGACAATCAGGTAAATTTACTGAATTAGTAATATTCCCTCTTTCTAGATAATCCATTGTTTGTTTTACTGCAAGTAAAGCACAGTTATCTTCACTCTCTTCAGTAGATGCTCCTAAGTGAGGAAAGATTAATACTTTGTCATTACCAATAAGTTTTTGTACAGGGAAGTCTGTAATATATTTACTGATTATTCCTGATTCAAGACCTTCTATTAATGCATCAGTATCAACTAGACCATCTCTAGAAAAGTTTAAGATTTTAACATTTGGTTTCATTCTAGAAATAATATCAGCATTAAGAATATGTTTTGTTTTATCATTCAAAGGAATATGAAGTGATATAAAATCACAATTTTTTAATATTTCATCAATTGTATCTGAATGATGAACATTTCTAGATAGATTCCATGCGTTAGATAAAGAAATAAATGGGTCATAACCATAAACATTCATTCCAAAATCAATTGCAAGGTTGGCAACTTGAACCCCAATAGCTCCAAGTCCAATAATACCCAAATTTTTATGCATTAATTCATTACCTGAATATAATTTCTTTTGTTTTTCAGTATCTTTAGCGACATTTTCATTGTCTTTTTGAGTTTGAACCCATTTCATTCCTTCATAGATACCTCTACTACCAAGTAATAAACCAGCAAAAACTAATTCTTTTACTGCATTTGCATTTGCTCCTGGAGTATTAAATACTACAATTCCTTTTTCACTACATTTATCAATAGGAATATTATTAACTCCTGCACCAGCTCTTGCGACTGCTTTTACATTTTCATTAAATTCATATTCATGAATATTTGCGCTTCTAAGAAGTATTGCATCTTCATCATCAAAATCCTTAGAAACTTGATATTTATTAGTGAATCGATTTAATCCAACATCAGAAATATCATTTAATATTTTAACTTTATACATTTTGTTTCTCCTCAAATTCTTTCATAAATGCTACAAGTTTTTTAACTCCTTCTATAGGCATAGCGTTATATATACTTGCACGCATTCCACCAACACTTCTATGACCTTTTAAATTTACAAAGCCATTTTTTGTTGCTTCACTTACAAATAATTTATCTAAATCTTCATCTCCAGTTACAAATGTAACATTCATAATAGATCTATCTTCTTTATTAACTGGATTTTTAAATAATTTAGAACTATCAATAAAATCATAAAGAATCTTTGCTTTTTCTTCATTGATTTTTTGCATGTTTTCTAAGCCACCAATTGTTTCTTCTAGATATTCTAGAACTAAACCACACATATAAATTGAATAAGTAGGTGGGGTATTAAACATTGAACCATTATCAGCATGTACCTTATAACTTAACATACTAGGCAATTCTGGTTTTTCTTCTATTAAATCTTCTCTAATGATTACTACAGTTAATCCTGCAGGTCCCATATTTTTTTGTGCTCCTGCAAAAATCAAATCATAATCAGCTACATTATAAGGTTTACTTAAAATGCAACTAGAAAAATCAGCGATTAGTGGTTTTCCATTAGTATCTGGCACATAGTTATAAGCTGTACCATAGATTGTGTTATTTTGACAAATATAAACATAATCACTATCTTCACTAATCATTTCTTTACTTACTTTTGGAATGTAAGAGAAAGTGTCTTCTTGACTACTAGCAATAATATTAACTTCACCAAGTTTTTTATGTTCTGTAATTGCTTTTTTAGTCCATTGACCAGTATTTATTACATCCACTTTTTTATTTTTTAAAAGATTCATAGGAATCATTGTAAATTGTAAAGATGCTCCTCCTTGAAGGAATAATACTTTATAATTTTCAGGTATATTCATTAACCTGCGTAATCTAGCTTCACATTCAGTAATAATCGATTCATAAACTTTGGAACGATGGGACATTTCCATTACCGACATTTTTGAATCTTCATAATCTAACATTTGGTCCGCTGCTTTTTGTAATACATCTTCAAAAATACATGAAGGACCAGCACTGAAGTTGTAAACTCTATTCATATAATACTCTCCTTTGCACATTAAAAGTGCTTATATACAGTCTAGTTTAAAAAAAAAAGCCTGAAAAGGCAAATGTTATTTTCATATTTAATGTAAATTTCTCAAAACTATGAAAACTATTCCGAAAATATCATCTTTATTAATTAAACCGGTTTGGGAATTTCTTGAGTCTAAAGATTTTGCTCTGTTATCGCCTAAACATAAATATTCATCATCTTTTAAAATTATAGGAAATATTACATCTTGAGTTTCTGTGGTTCCATTAATTGTATATAAAGATTCATCTAATAGAATATCATTAATATAAACATTTCCATCAACTATGTTTACTTTTTCATTAGGCAATCCTATAACTCTTTTAATAATATCAATATTTTCATCATCTTTATTGGCTACAATTATATCAAATCTTTTAATGTCTTTATTTAACCTATTAAAAATTACAATATCATTATTATGTAATTCCTTTTCCATTGAGGAACCTTTAACACTTGCAATACCAATAAAAAAATTTAAACTAATAAAAACTATAAAAGCAGGCAAAAAGATAGAAGATGCATATTTTATATAATAAATATATTTTTCTCTTCTAGCTTTTTCTTCTTTTGCTTTATTTAATGAAATTTCTATTTGTTTTTTTATCATTTTTCACTTACATCATTTGGTAAACTTTCTAACATATCATTTAGTGTTTTATTTATTGTGTTAACACTAGTAGATAATGTATTTCCTATTTCAGCTAATTTAGACATGTTATTTACTAATTTTAAAAATCTATTTTCATAAGTATTTAAAACATCATTAGCATCTGTTTTAAATCTTAATTCTTGAAATGCTTTACTTTTTGCGGTATTTAACATTTTTTCACATTTCATCTTGGTTTCTTGAATCATGTTATCACTGATTTTATTGATACTTAAAATTGCATTTGTTAGTTGACTTTGTGTATATTCTTGAACTAATACACTTTCATGATGAGTAATTACATCAACAAGTCTTTGATTTTCCACAAGAGTTGTCGCAAGTTTTTCTTCAGTCTCTAAAACCTTTAAATTTAACTCTTCAATTTCCTTTTTTAAATTATTAATGGTTTCAATGTGATTATCAATATCTTTGAATTTATTTTGAATAAAATCCAACACTTCAACCTTATCATAACCACCAAATTTTACTGTTTTAAAAATTTCATCATTCATAATATATCCTCAATGTAAATATTATATCAAATAAATGCTTTTTAACGATAAATATTATATAATAAAATCGCAAGGGGAATGATTTGTAATTATGGCAGAGCTTAATCATAAACAAATTGCGAAATTAGTTAAACGTACTAAAGATGGGGATAGCGATGCATTTGCGAAATTATATGAAATGACATATCAAAAAGTGTATTTCTTCTCACTTTATTTAACTAAAAACGAGACTCTTGCACAGGATGTAGTACAAGAGACTTTTATTGATGCGCTGAAGTATTTAGATACCTTAAAGAATGATAAAGCTTTTGTTGCATGGTTAAATAAAATAAATTATAGTACTGCATTAAGAATTTTAAAAAAAGAAAAGAACATAAGTTTAACTGATGAATATTTATATAATATTCCTGATACTAGTGAATCAAGTTACCCCATGGAGATGATTATAAAAGATGATCAAAGAAATGAGGTTCTACAGTGCATAGCTACATTACCATATGGTTTAAGGGCTGTAATAATACTTAAGTATTATCATGATATGAAAGATCGAGAGATTGCATTAATTCTTGATTGTCCAGTAGGTACAGTAAAAAGTAGATTAAACACTGCAAGACGGATGCTCAAAGAACAACTTGTTGCTAGAAAGGAGGCAGTTTATGAGGGATGAATTATACATCAAAGAAGCATTATTTAGCGCTTCTAAGAAAATTTCGATGGATAGTGAAGTTGCAAAAAACACTTTATTAACTGCTTTATCAAGCGCAAATATGAGTACAAATGTAGCATTTACACCTGTAATTGGTGCTGCAGTTTTAGCAAGGCCAAAATTTAATGGAACAAACATAGCTGCAACTACAGCTGCAGGAGTTACTGTACTTGCAGTAGGTGCTATAAATCCTACAATTAATAGAATTGATTATTTAAATGATATTACAAACAAACCTGTTGAGTTAGTAGTTGAACTTTCTACAAATTCTGGAGTAGAAGAAGTTTATGCTCAAAATGAATCGGGTGTAAAATATTATGGGTATTTAAATAATGGTGATTATGTAATTAATATTATAGATAATGGAACTTATAAAGTTGAGGTTGTAAGTGATGTTGGAGTAAAAAACAGTAAACAGATTACAATTTCAAATATTGATAAATATGGACCTACAATATCTACTTATAGTTTTGATGGAAGTTTATTAGAAATTACTTATACTGATGAAATGAGCAATATTGATATTAATAGTGCTTATGGATTAGTGAATGGTAGTAAGGTTAGTCCAATAAGTATTGATAAATCTTCTAATACAGTTGTATATGAATTAAATGAAGCTTCCATAAATGTATTTGTTTATGATGAATTAGGGAATGAATCTAACTATTTTATAGAAAAGAAATAAGAAATATTAAAACTTTCACAAATCTTACACATTTCTTTCATTTAAATAACACAAGTATTATATATACTATAGTTAATCAAATTGGTAGAGTTTGATTTAGATTTCTTTCCCCCGTTTATGGATTATTTGTCCAATAAAAAAAGAGATGCGCCTGGTAAACGCGTCTTTTTTAATTGAAATTAACTAATTCATATTTTGGTTTAGGATATGTTTTTACATTTTTTGCATAAATAACTAGTGTATAAGAACCATTTGATAATTCTGTTTTTCTTAAGGTTCCTAATACTTCATACCAATTATTTAATATCATTTGATCAACATTTACTCCTGTAATAGGAATGCTTATTGGTACCATATCATCAGCACAACATACCATTGCAAGTCTTCCTAAAACAAAGGAATGATTTAAATTGGGAATTCTTTCTAGAAATATACCTCTTATGATAATATCTTTTTCATCATATTTATTCATATTTTCAATTGCATCCATATACCAAATACCATAATCATCATCACTTATGTTTATTACATCTAAGTTAGTATCAAATGGTAAATCTTCCATTGTATATTCTTCTGCTTGTCCATTTTTATTCATATAAATAATTTGAGCTTCTCTATTAACAACTTTTACATTGTTTCTTAGTTGTGTTTTAGAAATTGAATCATCTACTCTATTGAAAATAATAGCACCTGAGTATCTTGTAATTTCAAACATATAAGGTTTCATATTATTTACATATGTAAAAAAAGTAGAAGCATCTATAGTTGTAAGGATTTGTATAATAATCCATTTATCAAACATTTCTCTTGTAAGAAGTTCACTTACAGTTTGCATACCATTAAATTCAATAAAGATTTGTTTAGGGTTATATATTTCATGAAGTTGTTTCATTAATTCTAAAGTTAAATCAACTGATGAATCTAATTGAATTAAAGAAGAATTGTATTTTTCTAACCAATCATCTTCAAATTCTACTTCACCTTCTTCAAATTGAATTATTAAAGTACTATCTTTATCCTTACTAAAATCATGGCCTTCTAAAGTTTCTTTTATTAATGTAGTTTTTCCACTATCTAAAAATCCAGTTATTAAATATATAGGTACTTTCATAGCTTAAATACCTTTTTTATTTTTTCTTTATTTAAATCTTTAAGTCCAATTACACTGATTAAACCTGTATAGTTAGGACTTCCTTTTCTAATATTAATTTCATTTGGTACATAGTCAAAAAACAACCAGTTATCACTTTCATCTAAAACCATACCTTTAACTCTTAATATATTTTCATCTAAATTAGATAAAATATCATATAGTTCTTCTTTAGAATATTTATTTATGGTTTCATATCCTAGACTAATAAAAGTATCTTCCGCATGGTCGTGGTGGTCATGATGATGACAGTGATTATGTTTACAATCACAATGATTGTGTGTATGAATAATTTCTGTATTTGATTCCATTACATTTAATAAATCATCAGTAGTTAATTTATCCCATGGTGTAGTTACTATTTTAGCATTAGGATTTAACTCTTTTATAATATTTATAGATTCTTTAATTTTTTCTTCTTTTGCATTTTGTGTTTTACTTAAAAGAATACAAGATGCTGTTTTTATTTGGTCATTAAAGAAATCTTTAAAATTTCTTGAATAAATTTTAGCTTTTAAAACATCAACTACTGTTGAATAAATATTAATATCTAAACCTTCTATTTTTTTAACGGCTTTAATAATATCTGAAAGTTTCCCTACACCAGAGGGTTCAATAATAATTCTATCTGGATTATATGTATCTATTACTTCTTGTAGAGATTTTTCAAAATCACCAACTAAACTACAACAAATGCATCCTGAATTCATTTCATTTATTATAATTCCAGAATCTTTTAAAAATCCTCCATCAATTCCAATTTCACCAAATTCATTTTCTATTAAAACAACATTTTCTTTATTTAGTTTTTCTTTTAATAATTTTGAAATTAGTGTTGTTTTACCAGCACCTAAAAATCCTGATATAATATCTACTTTTATCATATAAAGTACCTCTTTCAAACTATTATACAACTTTCTTTCTTATTTTATATTTAATTTACATTTAAAAAAGTAGTGAGAACATGTGTGATAAAGTAATTAATATAAGAGGTGTTAAATATGGAAAACACAAATCAAAATACAGTAGTAAAATATTTGATTATCACGTTTTTAATTACTTATGTTTCATGGTTTGGATTATCGCTATTAACAAATTTTAATATAATTAGTTCTTCTAACATATTATTTAATATATTACATATATTAGGAGGATTTGGTCCAACAATTGGTGCAATTATGGTATTGTCTGATAAATCTTTTGAAAACATAAAAAAGTTTATATTTTCTTATAAGAAAAATACAACATGGATATTACTATTTTATTGTTTTATGCAATTATTAATTATTGGATTATCTTCTAGCAAAACTAATCCAGAAATACCTTTATTTATGTTAATAGTTATCTTTTTGTTAAGTACATTTATAGGTGGAGGTAATGAAGAATTGGGATGGCGTGGAATCATGCAGCCTGAACTTGAAAAGAAATTTTCTTATCCAATTGCAACATTTATTACCGGTACTGCTTGGATGTTATGGCATATCCCACTTTGGTTTATAGATGGCATGGGTCAACAAAATGTAAATTATTTTGCATATTTTATGTTTGGTATTATTTTAAGTTTTTGGCTTGCGACTATTTATAAGAAAACTAATAGTGTTTTCTATTGCATGATTTTTCATGGTTTTTCTAATACGGTTTTGAGTTATTTTATGTTAGAAATAAATTTTATATTTATTATAGGATTATTTGGTTTACTTATTTTTTCAATTTGGTTTGCGAATAAAAAGGAGTAATAAAATATTATGAAAGAACAAAAGTTAAAGACAATAGATGGAACTATTTATTATTGGATTTCAGATGAATGGAACGATGATAAAAAAACAATTTTCTTTTTTCATGGTTTAACCGCTAATCATAAAATGTTTTATGAACAAATAAATTATTTTTCGAAAGAGTTTAATATTATTGTTTGGGATGCACCAATGCATGGAAAATCAAAAGAATATAAAAATTTTAATATGGATAAATCAGTGAATATAATATTGTCAATAATTGATAAATTGAATTTAAAAGAAATTATAGCTGTTGGTCAATCTTTTGGAGGATATTTTGTACAATCACTGATAGGTAAATATAAAGAAAAAGTATCTTTGTTTGTTTCAATAGGTTCTACTCCTTATGGAATAGATTATTATTCAAAATGGGATTATTTTTGGTTAAAACAAATAGGATGGATAATTAAATGTTATCCTTATAAAGTACTTAAAAAAACGGTCGCAGAAGGTAGTACTTGTACTGATAAAGGTGAAAGTAATATGATTGAAATGCTAGATGATTATTCTAAAAATGAATATGTCTTGTTGATGAAAACATATTATGGAGCTTTTATGGATGATAATAAAGATATAGATATATCTTGTCCTGTTTTAATAACTAGAGGTGAATTTGATAATGTTGGAAATGTAGTTTCTTATTGTGAAAGTTGGCATGAAAATACAGGATATCCTTATGTAATAATTGAAGATGCTGGTCATAATGCAAATGTTGATAATCCAGATGAAATGAATAATGTTATTGAAAATTTTATTAATGAGTATATTTAAAATGATATTGTAAAGGAGTGTTTATGGAAAGAAATATTCGTGGAATTATTTCTATATTGATTTTGATATTTTCTTTTTTAATATTTAATTATCCGTTGTTTAGTTTACATGGAATGAAGCAATTTCCTTTAATGATTTTTATACTTGCATTTTCAATATCGTTAGTTTCAATATTTTTTAAAAACGATATTGTGCCTGTATTTGCTTCATCAGGTTATGTTGTTGGATTTGAAATTGCTTTATTTTTACAAAGTGAAAATTTTGATCCGGGTGGTGGTAAAACAAGTAATTTTTGGATTATTTGGGGATCTATCACTGTAATATTTATTATAGTAGGGATTATTGTTTCAAAAATTAAGGAAAGAATATAAAAAAGAAACTTATTTGAAAGCTTCTTTTGTGATAATTTGGTGCATCAAACAAGAATCGAACTTGCACGGGTTGCCCCACACGCCCCTCAAGCGTGCGCGTCTACCTATTCCGCCATTGATGCAGTAGCTTAATTATAATCTTAAGAAAATTAAGTGTCAAAATCTTGTATAATAATTACTGTATGAAAAAGATTATTAGATTGATTATATTAATATTTATATTTACAAATATCAATATTGTTTATGGAGAAGAAGTAAATTATCCGCCAGAAGAAAAGCCTGATATTTCTAGTGATTATGTATATATGTATGATTTAAATACAGGTCAAATATTATGGGATATAGGATCTGATGAAGTGATTTTTCCTGCTTCTCTTACAAAAATGATGACTTTAATTGTTGCTATTGAAAATATTGATGATTTTAATAATACAGTTTTAATCACTGAAGAAATGCTTGCTGGTTTAAAAGAAGCAAGAGCGGCCCGTGCTGGTTTTGATGTGGGAGATGAACCTTTATTAAAGGATATATTGTATGGGATAATGCTTCCTAGTGGAGCTGATTGTACTAATGCGGCTGCTGTTTATGTAAGTGGAAGTATTGAAGCATATGTTGATTTAATGAATCAAAAAGCTAAAGAATTAGGTATGAATCAAACTCATTTTGTAAATGTGACAGGCTTGCATAATGATAATCATGTATCTTCTTTAAAAGATATGGCAAAGTTATTAGAATATTGTTTGAAAAATGAAACATTTGTAGAGATTTTTTCATCGAGAGAACATCAAGCAATTACTACTTTAAATTATCCAGAAGAAGGTTTAAAAATGGAATCAAATGTATTTAATTATATTAATAATGATGATCCAGAAGCTAAATATAATGTATATATAGATGGTTTTATTGGTGGGAAAAGTGGATATACAACTTCTGCTAGGTATTGTCTTGCATCAACTGCTATACATAATGATATTCAATATGTTTTAATTACAGCTCACTCTTGGATTGAAAGAGTTATTCCTAGTCATATTTTAGATGCAGGGTTTATATACAATTATTATTTTGATAATTTTGAAAATAAAACTGTTTATTTAAAAGATGAAATTATACAAACTATTCCTGTTTATTATAATTTTTTTAATAAAGAAATAGATATTTTATCTAATGATGATATTAAGATGATATTACCTAATGATGAAAATTTACACATAGAAATTGATTTGCCTGATGAAATATTTGCGCCAATTAATCAAGGAGATATTGTTGGTAATATTAAGGTTTATTCATATGATAATTTAATGTATGAAAGTGAATTATATTCTAATGAGACAATAAAAAAATCAATAATTGCATTTATAATAACTAATATTTATTGGTTTGTGATTGAATATAAAATAGAGATAATTATACTTTTAGTAGTATTAATAATTTTAGTAATATATCTTAAATTGAGATATGAAGTTAAAGTAAATAAAAGAAAATTTAAGAAAAGAAAGTGAGTTATATTGTTTTGTTTAAATAATGGGAGTATAATTCAAAAGTTGTAAAGGAGAGTAACTATGGATTATAAAAAAATTATAAACATTGCAGTTATTGCTCATGTTGATGCTGGGAAATCAACACTTGTAAATGCATTTTTAAAACAAAGTCATGTTTTTAAGGATAATGAAACAGTGGTAGATTGTGTTATGGATAGTAATGATCTTGAAAGAGAAAGAGGAATTACTATTTATTCTAAAAACTGTTCTGTAACATATAAAGATTACAAAATTAATATTGTTGATACTCCTGGCCATGCGGATTTTTCTAGTGAGGTTGAAAGAATAATAAAAACTGTTGATACAGTTATTTTACTTGTAGACTCTAGTGAAGGACCTATGCCTCAAACTAGATTTGTGTTAAAAAAATCTTTAGAAATAGGATTAAGACCTATTTTATTAATTAATAAAATTGATAAAAAAGATCAAAGAGCAATTGAAGTAATTGATGAAGTATATGATTTATTTCTTGAGCTAGATGCAACTGATGAACAGTTGGATTTTCCTATATTATATGGTATTGCAAGAGAAGGTATTGTTAGATATGAAATGGATGATACAAATAATGATATAGTTCCATTATTTGAAACAATTTTATCTCATGTAAAACCTTTCCCAAATTTAATTGAAGAGCCTATTTTAATGCAGGTTTCAGCTTTAGCTTATGATGATTATATTGGAAGGCTTGGAATAGGTAGAATTTATTCTGGGGTATTAAAAGAAGGTACTACATATACTATTTGTGATAGTGATCAAAAAAATAAAAAGGCAAAAGTTAATCAAGTTTTTGTATATAAAGGATTAAGCAGAGTTTCTGTATCTGAAGCACAATGTGGTGAAATTGTAGTAATTTCTGGAATAGCTGATATTTCTATTGGTGATACAGTATGTGGTGTTGATGTTTTAACTCCTATGCCTATGTTGTCAATTGAAGAACCTACATTATCAATGAATTTTATGGTTAATACTTCTCCTTTTGCGGGTCAATCTGGAAAGTATGTTACAAGTAGAAATATAAAAGAAAGACTTGAAAAGGAATTAGAAGTGAATGTTGGTTTAAAAGTTGAAAAAACCTCTTCTACTGATAGTTTTAAGGTTTCAGGAAGAGGAGAACTTCATTTAACTATTCTTTTAGAAAATATGAGAAGAGAAGGATATGAAGTTGCAGTAAGTAAACCAGAGGTTATTTATAAAAAGATAAAGGGAGAATTAAATGAGCCTATAGAAGAGGTTATATGTTTTGTACCAAATGAATATTCTGGGGCTATAATAGCTGAATTAAATCAAAGAAAAGGTGTTATGGTTAATATTGGTGATGAAGGTTTATATTCTAGAATAGAATATTTAGTACCTACTAGATGTTTATTAGGATATAGATCAAAATTTATAAATGATACTCGTGGAGAAGGAAATATGGTAAGAAAATTTCATGGGTATGAACCATATAAAGGTGATATGGTACAAAGAGAAAATGGAGTACTTATTTCTACTGAAAATGGTAATGCGATGACATATGCATTATGGAATATTCAAGAAAGAGGGCAATTATTTATAACACCTTCAACACCAGTATATGTTGGAATGATTATAGGAATGTCTTCTAGAAATTTGGATATGGATGTAAATCCAATTAAAAATAAAAAGTTGACCGCAATAAGGTCAACTGGAAATGATGATGCGATGAAACTTGTTCCTGCTAGGATATTTAGTTTAGAAGAAGCTATTGAATTTATTAAGGATGATGAACTAGTAGAAATAACACCTACAGATATAAGATTAAGAAAAAAATATTTAACAATTGCTGAAAGAAAACAACATTTTAAAGAAATACAAAAATAAAAAAAGACCTCAAATTTGAAGTCTTGAACATGTTCCCTAAATATAATTATATAACATTAAAATATAAAATAATAGACCTATCTTTTTAGATTTTATATTGTATATTATAAGTACAAGGAAGAAGTACACAAATAATATATACCAAAAATAATTAATGTTTTTCATTGTCGACATTAAGTGGATTAGTAATATTATAAAGATAATATAATTCATATAATTTGTTATCTATCAATAATATTACAATTTGATGACTTCTTCGAAAACAATAAAAAAGATTAAAATTAGCTGATGTGAAATAGGTTAATTTTAAGAAGACACGTTCTTCAAGGAGGTTAAATAGAATGGAACCTGGAAGTTTAGGAGAAATAAATAAGTGATTGCTTATTTATTTCAGATGATATATTTGTTCGAAATACAACTAGTGTTATTCGGTTTGTTTGCTGATGGGAGAAAGGTTAGTAATATATAACATATAATAATAGGGCGCAATCAGAAACAATATATATACAGTTAAGATTCAAGTAATCGAACATAAAAAAAGACAATTTAATAAGAATGATCTAAAAATTATCGTATTCAATAGGTGATCTAGTTGTAAAATAATAATAAATTACAGACGAAAATGAGACAAAAAAATACGATAATGAAGGGATCATATCGATATAAAGGGAGACTCGCAAAAAAAAGTGAGTCTCTCAATTTTTTTTGAGAGATAGAAAAAAAAGTTATATAGTGGTATGCTTTAGATATATTGTAATTATTTAGGGAGAGATAAAATGGGATTATTTTCTAGTGATGCAAGACAGTTTAAATTTGATATTTTAAGGGAAGTATCAGAAGAAACTTTTAATGGGGAATTAAGTGATGAAAATATATTTGAATATGTAAAAAAACTTATTCCTGGAACAAAAGCAAATTATAGATGTTGTGTCTATAAAGAAAGAGAAGTTTTAAGACAAAGAGCAAGACTTGCAATGGGCAAGATGGCTAATGATGAACCTAGTTATGATTCAAAAAAGGTTGTTCAAGTTATTGAAGCAGCATGTGATGGTTGTACAATTATGAAAATACAAATTACTGATAACTGTAGAAAATGTATGGCTAAACCATGTCTTAGCGCTTGTAAATTTGGTGCTATTCATATGGGACGTGATAGGGCAGTAATTGATTATGAAAAATGTAAAGAATGTGGTTTATGTGTTAAAGTTTGTCCATTTAGTGCAATTATTACAACAGAAAGACCTTGTTATGCAGCATGCCCAGTTAATGCGATTGGATTTGATGAAAATGGAATTGCAGTAATTGACTATGATAAATGTATTAACTGTGCACAATGTCAAATTGCTTGTCCTTTTGGTGCAGTTGAAGATATAAGCTGGGTTGTTCCAGTAATTCAATTAATTAAAATGGATGTGCCAATGTATGCAATTATAGCTCCTGCTATACAAGGGCAGTTTGAAAGTGCTACCTTGCCTCAAATTAAAAAAGGTATAGAGATGCTTGGATTTAAGGGAGTATATGAAGCTGCAATAGGTGCAGATGCTGTTGCATATGAGGAAGAGACAGAACTATTAGAACATATAAAAGCAGGAAAACCTTTAACTACTTCTTGTTGTCCTGCATTTGTTAATATGGCAAAGTTACATTTTCCAACAGTGTATGAAAATAATGTTTCTACTTTGTTATCGCCAATGATGGCTCTTGCAAAAAAACTTAAACATGATCATCCAGAAGCGGGTATTGTATTTATTGGCCCATGTGTTGCTAAAAAGCAAGAAGCAACAGAAAGTTTTTCTTCAGTTGATTTTGTATTAACATTTGAAGAAATTTTGGCTATGTTAATTGCTAAAAGAATTGATCCTCAAACTTTAGAAGCTAAGGAAGAAGATTATCCATCTATCTTTGGTAGAAACTTTGCTCAAGGTGGAGGAGTTAGTAAGGCTGTTATTCAAGCTGCTAAAGAAAAAGGTCATGAAGATTTTACAGGTTATTATGCAGATGGAAGTTTTGAATGTAAAAAACAATTAACTTTAATTAAAGTTAATAAGTTTAACTATAATATTTTAGAAGGTATGAGTTGTCCTGGAGGATGTATTGCTGGACCTGCAACTATTGAAGATCCAAATATAATTAAGGGTAGAATGGCTAAAGAAAACCTTCAAGCAGAAAAGAAAACAATTGAAAAATCATTAGAAATATTTGATTTTACAGGAATAAATATACACCGTTAAAGGAGAGATATAATGATAAATGTAGATATTTGTTTTGGAAGAAATTGTTATGCTAATGGAGCATATGATATTTTGCCTATTTTAAATAGAATTATTAAAAGAGAAGGTTGGGAAGATAAAGTAAAAATTAACGGGTCTCTTTGTATGAGAGAGTGTAGTAATGAAAAGGATATTTCAATTAAAATAAATGGTAAGCTTATTGAAGGTATTACTTTAGATAACATCAGATTGATACTAAATACAGAACTTAAAAAATTAATATAATATTGTATTTTAAAATATTGGAAAGAAGTATTTATGGTAAAAATTAATCCTTTAAATATGGTATGGATGAATGATCCCGAAAGATTTATCATCAATAAAAAGGAAGTTTTTATTGAGACAAGTCCTTATACATCTTTATGGTCAAGGACTTATTTTAAGACTGTTTCTTCCAATGCTCCTATTTTAGTATTGCCCGTTGAAAAAAATTTTACATTTAGTGCTAAGGTATCTTACTCATTTAAAGAGGTGAATGATCAAGCAGGTATTGTAGTTTATGCAAATGAAAATAATTATCTTAAAGCTTGTGTCTTAAGATATAATAATAAATTAAATTTATTGAGTACAACCTTAACTCATCATGGATATAGTGATATGGCTTGTAGAGAAATTGGGGAAGGCATAAATACTATGTATTTTCGACTTTCTCATAGAGATGGAGATTTTTTAGTTGAAAATAGTTTTGATGGGGTACATTACAAACAGATGAGACTATTTCATCTTAGAATGAGAGAAGGGCAATTTAATATTGGTGTGTATGCATGCAGTCCAAATGATTCTAGCTTTGATTCTAAATTTAGTAATTTAAGATTAACTAAATGTATATGGAAAGAATATGAAGAAGGAGAAAAAATTGCTTGGGACTTAGAGCAAGACTAATTGATAAGTTAATGATTGATATTACAAAAAGAGTAGGTGAAATGTAATGATATATACTTGTACTTTAAATCCATCTTTAGATTATTATATGGAATTTGAAAATGATTTAGAGATAGGAACTACAAACAGAAGTCAGTCTGAGCATTATGAGGCAGGTGGAAAAGGAATCAATGTTTCAATTGTTTTAAATAATTTGATGATTCCTAGTAGAGCATTTGGATTTTTAGGAGGATTTACTCAAGAGTTTTATATTGAATTATTACAAAAGTATGAATATATTCAACCTAGTTTTACATATATAGATGGACATACTAGAATAAATTTAAAATTAAAAGGGAATACTTTAGAAACTGACTTAAATGCAAAGGGACCTTATATTTCTTTTGATGCAATGGAATCTTTGATGTTAAAAGTTTCTAGACTTGATGAAGGAGATATATTGGTGTTTTCTGGAAATGCGCCTACTTATTTATTAGATTATGTAGATGAAATGATAAAAGATTGTGCTTCAAAAAATGTCAAAATAGTGTTAGATACTAATCCTAATATAATAAAAAGATGTTTAAAATATAAACCATTTCTTATAAAACCAAATGTTAAAGAGCTTTCAATGATAATTGATGAAGAATTAGAAATAAATGAAATTAAAGATTTAATAGAACCTTGTAAAAAGGCAAGAGAATTAGGGGCAACTAATGTAATAGTTCAATTAGGAGAAAAAGGATCAATTTTAGTATGTGACAAGGGTAATTATTATACTGAAATGATTCAAAAAGAAAATATTGTAAATACAGTAGGTTCAGGTGATTCTATGGTTGCTGGATTTATAGTGAATTCATTAAGAAGTCCTGATATTGTTGATAGTTTTAGATTTGCGTCTAGCTGTTCTTTAGCTACATCCTTTACTAAAGGTATAGCCACTAAAGAAGAAGTAAACAATATATATAAAATTGTAAATGTTAATAAATTGGATTAGAATATTATCTTATAAGAAAGAAGGATTAAGATGAAAAAAATTGTAATATTACTATTAGTTGTATTATCTTTAATGGGTTGTGGACCTGAAAAAGAAACAATAGAAATAAAAAGTAGTGTAACTTTAAATTCTACTAAAGCAGATATGAGTAATTATGTATTATTTAAAGATAATGATCATGTATTTGAACTTGTTGGAATAAAAGAAGCTTCTAGAATTTATGACGAAAAGGGTAGTGCCATTTTATATTATGGATATCCTCAATGTCCTTTCTGTAATAGGATACTTGATTCATTAAATGATGCCGCAAAAGATTTAGGTGTTGTTGTATATTATGTTGATATTTATGATGAAACAGCTACTGAAGAAGATATAAATAATCTATTTGAGGATTTAGATCCAATACTTATGAAAGATGAAAATGGATTACCTATATTTTATGTGCCAGAAGTTGTAGCTGTAAAAGATGGAGAAATTATTGACCATCATTTAAGTGTTGTGGATAGTTATAGAGATGTTTCAAAAGATCTTACAGATGAACAGTATGAAGAATTAAAAGGTATTTATAAAAGCTTAATAAAAAGATTACAGTAGGAGAAATAAATGAAACTATTTGATCTTTTGAAAAATAAAAGATATGAGGGTGAGGTTGTAGACCTAATAAAAGTTTATGAAATAAAAGAAGAACCTTCAGTTTTTTATAATATTGTTAAACATGGTACTAATAAAGTTGTTGGAAGATGTGATTTAAGAGTTGGTATGAATTGGGAACTTTATTATGCTGGTAACATTGGTTATTTTGTAAATGTAAGAAATAGAGGTAATGCTTATGCATATCATGCATGTAAGGTGTTATTTTCTATTGCTAAAAATGAATATAATATGAATGAGATTATAATTACATGTTCTCCTGATAATATTGCATCTTATAAAACGTGTTTAAATTTAAATGGAACACTTTTAGAGACGGCTATTGTGCCAGAATCTCATTGGTTAGCACAAAGAGGAGAAAACATTAAATATATTTTTGGATATAAATTGTAAGAAATTTGAATTTTATATTATATAATTACATTATGGGTAGACTTAAGCAGATATTAACTGGAAAACTTATGTTTGTATTAATATCAATATTATTACAACTGTTTTTATTAATTTCTATGATTTATAGAGTCTCAGAAATAATATACATAAACTATTTTTTAAGTTTTCTTAGTTATGTAATTGTCATATATGTAATTAATTCTAGGATTAATATGGTATTTAAACTAGCATGGTGTGTATTAATTCTTGCATTTCCTGTTTTAGGTGGAGTTTTATATATTCTTTTTGGAGGAAGACTTGTTCCTAAGAAGTTAAGAATAGAAAGTACTTTATCATTAAACGAGACAAAGGGGCTTGTTTATCAAGATGAAGATGTTTATAAATCTTTTGAAGAAAAATCTGATTATAATATAAAAAAGATATTTGATTATGGGGAAATTGTAGGTGTTTTTCCTATTTTTAATAATTCAGAAATAACTTATTTAGAGCTTGGTGAAGTAAAGTGGAAAGCTATGTTAGAAGAGCTTTCTAAAGCCAAGTATTTTATCTTTTTAGAATATTTTATTATTAAAGATGGTGTTATGTGGCAATCTATTCTTGATATATTAAAAGAAAAAGTTAAAGATGGTGTTGAAGTTAAAATTATTTTTGATGATTTTGGGGCAGCATCAACTTTAGCTAAAGATTATGATATAGAACTTGAAAAATATGGTATTGAAGCACTAAGATTTAATAGATTAAGACCTGCTTTACTTGTTCAGATGAATAATAGAGATCATAGAAAAATATGTGTTATAGATAATAATGTAGCATTTTGTGGTGGAATTAATATTGGTGATGAATATATTAATGTTGAAGAAAGGTTTGGTCATTGGAAAGATTCTGCTGTAATGATTAAAGGAGAAGCTGTATGGGGATTTACGGTTATGTTTTTTCAAATTTATAGATATCTTAAAGATGAGACTATTGATTTTGAAAAATATAGAATTCCTTGTGTTCCTATAAAAAATGATACTTTTGTTCAACCTTATTATGATTCTCCTACTGATGGAGAAAATGTTGGATTGAATATACATCTTAATCTTATTAATAATGCGAAAAAATATGTATATATACATACCCCTTATTTAGTAATTGATGAAAACATTAAATATTCATTAATGCTTGCGGCTAAAAGTGGAGTTGATGTTAGAATTACTACACCTCATATACCTGATAAAAAATATGTGTTTCAAATTACTAGATATAATTATGAAGAACTTATTGAAGCGGGTGTTAAGATATACGAATATACTCCAGGATTTCTACATTCTAAATCAATAGTGGTTGATGGAGAAGTGGGCATGTGTGGTACTATTAATATGGATTTTAGAAGTTATTTTCATCATTATGAATGCGGTGTATTATTTTATAATTCTGATGCTGTTAAGGATATGTATGAAGATCAAATGAATGTATTTGAAGTAAGTGAACTTATCACTTTAGAAAAATGTAAAAATGTTAATATTATTGTTAAGTTTATAAGAGTAGTTCTAAATCTAATTGCACCTTTATTATGAAAAAACGAAATATAAATAAAACTCAAAAAATTATGATATTAGTAATATTTGTATTAATAGGTATTATTATTTTTTTATTGATTAATTTTAAAGATGACGAGGTTATAGAAGAAGTGAAAGAGAGATATTATCATAGTGAAACGGTTTTACCTTCTTATATAGATGGAGTAGTAGTTTATACAAGATTTGTGAATAAAGATTCTAAAAGAAGAACAAATGAGTATAGACTTATTAAATATATAGTAATACATGAGACTGATAATAGAGCTATTGGAACTGGTGCATATAAACATTCTTTATATCTTACAAGTAATGAAGATTCAGTAAATGGATGGCATTACACAGTTGATGATAATTCTATATATCATAATCTTCCAGATAATATGGTTGCTTGGCATGCGGGTGATGGAAGAAGTGAAAATGGTGGGAATATGAATGGTATTGGTATTGAAATGGCAGTAAATACTGATGGTGATTATAATAAAACTATAGAAAATACTGTTAAATTAGTTGTTTATTTAATGTATGAATATGATTTAGGTATAGAAGATGTTAAACTTCATAAAGATTTTTCAGGTAAAATATGTCCTCATAGATTAATTACTGAGAATAAAGTTGATTTATTTTATGATATGATTAAAGATGAATATTTTAAAAAATACCAATGTAATAAAGTTGTTTATTGAAAGAAGGTTAGTATGAGCAAGATAGGATTAGTATTAGAGGGTGGAGGCATGAGAGGAGCCTATACCGCTGGTGCACTTAGTTGGCTAATAGATCATGGTATTGAGTTTGATTATGGTGTAGGTATATCTTCTGGGGCAGTTCACTTATGTAGTTATTTATTAAAAGATAAAAAGCTTTTGTATGATATTTCAGTTATCCATATGACAGCCAAAGCTAATGTAGGAATACAAGCATTTCTTAGAGAAGGAAGATATGTGGCATATGATTATATTTTTGATGAAATATTATATAAAAACCTTAAATATGATATTAAACCATTAGTTGAAAGTGATAAGTATTTTGAAATGGGTATATATGATTGTGAATTAGGCGATGCTTATTTCTTGGGAAAAGAAGCATTAGATGAAAAGTTACAATTTTTAAAAGCAACATGTTCATTACCTATTGCAGGGAAAATAGTTGAATATAACGGTAAAAAATATTTGGATGGTGGAATTAAGTATATGATTCCTATTCATAGAAGTGTTGAAGTTGGTTGTGATAAGCATTTTATTATTTCTACAAAGAAAAAAGATTATATAAGAAAACCTGCAAATTTATTTATGAGAAATTTGATGAAGATGAATTTTCCTAAGTATCCTAAAATATCTGAAGATTATAATATTAGACATATTAGATACCATGAACAAGTTGATTTATCTGAAGAATTAGAAGCACAAGGAAAAGCATTCTTTTTAAGACCTTCTATTGAATATCCTGTGAAAAGATTTAGTGGAGATACAGAAAATTTAAAAAAGACATTCCAATTAGGAATTGATGATATGGAAGCTAATAAAGAAGAAATATTGAAATTTTTAGGGAGGAGTAAATGAATAAAATAAAAAACATTAAATTAATTGCTTGTGATATTGATGGTACTTTAATAAATTCTAATGGAGAGTGTACTTCTAGAACTGTAGAAGCAATAAAAAAAGCAAGAGAAAAAGGAATTAAATTTGCGATTTGTTCAGGTAGACCTGTAAGTGGGATCTTGCCACTTCTTGAAAGTTGGAATTTAGAAGATTGTTGTGATTATGTTGTTGGAATGAATGGCGGTGAAATTTTAAACAGATTTGAAAATAAATATGTTGAAAGTTATACGTTAGAAGAGGATGTAATTCAGGAGTTAATTGATCTTTATGAAGGAGAAGGTCATATTGCAAGTTATTATGATGATACTGGATTATATGTTTCTAGAATGAGTGAAGATGTAATAAATGTTGCAAGTAGAACTGAAACACCAGTTTTTGTGGCTGATATAAAAGAAATTACAAAGGGTCCTCAAATAAAGTTAATGATAGTTTTAGATCCTGAAAGAATGGAAGAAGTTGAAGCATTTTACGAAAAAACAAAAGATGATAGATATATTGGTTTTAAAACAGCTGTTGATTTATTTGAGTTAAACCATCCATTACTTGCAAAGGATGTTGGAATAAAGGTTATTGTAACTCAAATGCGAATTAAACCTGATAATGTTTTAGCTTTTGGGGAAACATCAAATGATGTTGCAATGCTTAAGTATGCAGCTCATAGTGTTTGTATGTCTAATGGTAGTGATGATGCAAAAGAGGCCGCAAAACATCAGGGATTAAGTTGTGATGAAGATGGAGTTGCAGTGTTTATTGAAGAAAATATATTGTAAAAAAAGAGCATTTGCTCTTTTTCTTATGTATTAGGTTCTTCTGTATTATTTTCTTCAGGTTGAGTTTCTTCAGTTATATTTTCTTCAGTTATATTTTCTTCTTGTTTATTTTCTTCTTGTTTATTTTCTTCTTGTTTATTTTCAACTACTTTAGGATAGGTATTTGCTTCATCATTCCATGGAGCTAAATATAACATCCAATATTCATCATATGTTAATTTTGATTCAACTACTTTTTTAGCTAAATCAACACCTATATATCTATAATGCCATGGTTCAAAATCATATCCAGTAATTGAAGTTTTTCCTTCTGGATATCTTAATATCCATCCAAAGTCTGCACCATTAGCAATTACCCAATTATAAGCTTCTGTATCTTTAAAAGCACTTAAACCTTCAGAACCTACTGCGGCTAAATCAACTGTTAATCCTGTTTGATGTTCAGAAAAGCCCGGTCTTGCACTTACTGCATCTGCTTTTTCTTCACCCATAGCTTTTACATAATTGTTATATAAAGTTTCTTGTCTTTCATAACTTCTATATGCACTAACTGCATAAAATCTTACAGGAGATTCACCAGTTATTTCATCTTTTAATGAGATGGCTTTATTACACCATTGTGCTAAAGCTGATGCAGCTTCTGCGGATAACTGTAAATCTTTAGCTGCATATTGTACTGATAAAGGAGCTATCTGTACAGGTTCAAATGATGCATCCACATAATATGTTTTATTTACTAACAAATTAATGTTTGTTGGGTCTGGTGCAGGTTTTGCGTCTTGATAATGTGTGTAATAATTATTTGATAATACAAAGTAATCTTCACTATTTGTTTCTTTATTTGCTATACAATCATCAATATATACTTGAATATCTTCTTGATAATCAAATACTAATAATGGAGTTATTTCAAAGAATCTTAAATGTTTAAATAATTTTAGAACTTGTTCTTTATTATAACCTTTATCAATTAATCTGTTATATAGTAAGAATTCTTTATCTGACAATGAACTAGATACTAAATATAATTCAATATACTCAGTTTTTATTGATTTATCTCTAATGCTTATTGCAAGATAATCTGAATACCATTCATTATCTAAAATTGTTTTAGTAAGTTTTAATTCTCTTATTGCAGTTATTTCTTCTTTAGAATAACCCAAGTCTTTTAGTTTTCCATTGTCTATCATTTTTGGAACATAAAACAAACCAAAAATAAGAGAGATTACTAGTAGAGGAATTATTATGATTGATTTTCTAATTCTTCTTCTAGGTCCTGTTTTCTTTTTTACCTTTAATTTTGGTAAATTAATCTTAGGTAATTTAATTTTTCTTAATCTTCTTCTTTTTCTTGTCATAATTTCACCCCATTAAATATATTCCACGGATAAGTAGTAGGTGTATTAGAAGTAAATGTCATTTCTTCTTTACTTATAGGATGTTTAATAGTAATACTAGTTGCCCATAAGGCAATTTGTTGTTTAGCTTTTGCATCTTTGTTATATCTTTGATCTCCCCATAAAGGTGCGTTTCTGCTAGAAAACTGTACTCTAATTTGATGGCTTCTTCCAGTTTCTAAATCTATATTTACAAGTGATAAGTTATCTATTGTTTTAATAATACAATAATGTAAAATCGCTTTTTTACCTTTTTTGTTAACACTTACCATATTAGTTTTTGTATCTTTTAATAAATAATCTATTAATGTTCCTTCTTGTTTTAAAGTGGAATTTACAATAATTGCTTGATATTCTTTTTTTATTGAATTTGTTCTTATTTGATCTGATAGTCTTGAAGCTGCTTTTGAGGTTTTCGCAAAAACCATTATGCCTCCAGTAGGTCTATCTAATCTATGTACTAAACCTAAATAAACATTACCAGGCTTATTGTATTTTTCTTTTAAGTATTTTTTTAATATACTTAATAAATCTTTGTCTTTTGATTTATCTTCTTGTACAGGTATATTTATAGGTTTTTCTACAACTAGCAAGTGATTGTCTTCAAATATAATATTAATCATTTGTCCATTTACCATATATACCACAAGGTAGTATTAAATCATTTTTAGTTATAGGTAGACCTAATTGACCTGTTTCAATATTTCCATAATTAAATGATAGTTTTAAGATATTTGATAACATAATGGAAGAAAAACCTGTTGTATATGAATTAACTAGAAAAAATAATGGATTATTATCAAGTAATTGTAAAGATGAAAATATTAGATTATTAATTTGTGATTCTATTTGCCATCTTTCATTTTTAGGACCTATTCCATAACTAGGAGGATCCATAATTATTCCTTGATATTTATTTCCTCTTCTTATTTCTCTTTGGATAAACTTCATAACATCATCAGTGATAAATCTAATTGTATTATTAAATAAATTACATAATTCCATGTTTTCTTTTGCCCAGTTGTTTATACTTTTACTTGCATCTACATGTACTACTTCTTTAGCACCTGCATATGAACATGCCATAGTAGCACATCCTGTATATGCAAAAAGATTTAGTATTTTAATATCTCTATTTTCTTTTGATATTAAATCCATCATCCAGTCCCAATTAGATGCTTGTTCTGGAAAAATTCCAGTATGTTTAAAATTAGTAGGCGATACTTTAAAAGTTAAATTTTTATAATTGATACTCCAAAATTCTGGTAATTTTTTATTGAATTTCCATTTTCCTTTACCATTTTTTTGTCGATAAAAAATTGCATCGGCTTTGTTCCAATCTTTATAATCTGTTTGCCATAGTGCAGAGGGTTCTGGCCTTTGTAATATTACATCATTCCATCTTTCAAGTTTTTCTTTATTTCCTGCATCAAGGCATTCATAATCTTTCCAATTAAGTGCTATTTTTATCATGTAAATATTATATCATGTTATAAAGTTTTACTTTAGATAAGTTGATAAGTAGTTTATAATGTTTATGCTTGAAAGTGGTGAATTAAATTTAATGATTAATATTGATAATTTAAATAAAAATCAAAAAGAGGCTGTTTTGTCAGATAGTCAATTTGTAAGGATAATTGCGGGTGCTGGTAGTGGTAAAACTAGAGTTTTAGTAACTAGAATTGCTTATTTAATTCATGAACTAGGAATATTCCCTTATAAAATCCTAGCAATAACATTTACTAATAAAGCAGCTAATGAAATGAAGGATAGAATACAAACTATACTAAGTAATAATAGTATTTCTCCTTGGATTAGTACTATTCATTCTTTGTGTGTTCGTATATTAAGAGAAGATATCTCTACTTTAAACTATCCTAAAAATTTTCCTGTAATGGATGTTGATGATCAAAAAAGTGTTTTAAAAGCTGCTTATAAAGAGTTAGGAATAAGTGCGCAAGATTTTACTTATGGTTCTATGCTTGATTATATTTCAAACAATAAAATTGAAAATGTAGATTTTGATGAAGCTATAAAGATTGCTGGTGGATATGGAAAAGAAAGAAAAAAAGCATTAGTTTACGAGTACTATATAAAAAGACAAAAACAAATGTATGCATTAGATTTTGATGATTTACTTTTATATACTGTAAAGCTTTTTAAAAAGGATATAGATGTTCTTAATAAATGGAGAAACAGATTTCATTATATCCATGTAGATGAGTTTCAAGATATTGACAATGTTCAATATGAAATCATTAAAAAACTAACAGGTGATAACAATCATCTTTATGTAGTTGGAGATCCTGATCAAACAATATATACATGGCGAGGCGCTGATGTAAATATCATTATGAATTTTGAAAAAGATTTTAGTCCTTGTCATACAGTGATTCTTAATGAAAACTATAGATCTAATAAAAATATATTAAATGGAGCTAATAGTGTAATTAAAAATAATAGAAATAGAGTAAAAAAAGATTTGTTTACTAATAAAGATAGTGATGAAAAAATTACTTTTTATAGTGCAACTTCTGAAGAAGATGAGGCAAGATGGATTGCTTTAAGAATAAGAGAAGAATATAGAAAAGGTAAAGATTATAAAAACTTTGCGATTTTATATAGAAGTAATTATTTATCAAGAGCAATAGAAAAAGGTTTATTAGATGGCGGAATTCCTTATGTAATTTATGGAGGAATTAAGTTTTATGATAGAGCTGAAATCAAAGATGCACTTTGTTATTTAAGAATGTTAAGTAGTGGGGATGATTTAGCATTTGAAAGAATTATTAATAAACCAAGAAGAGGAATAGGTAATAAGTCTATAGAAACTATCTTTGAAAAAGCTAATTCATTAAATCAAACAATGTATGAAACAATAAAAACTAATAAATTACTTAAAGGAAAAACTCAAAAAGCATTGGATGATTTTGTGTTACTTGTAGAAAAGTGGAAATCATTAGTTGGTGTATTACCAATTGATGAACTATTAGAAAAAATTATTAAAGAAAGTGGCTATAAAAAAATGCTTGAAGAAAATAAAGAAGTAGAGAAGATTGAAAACTTAATGGAATTAGTTAATGATGTTAGAATTTTTAGTTTTGATAATCCTGAAAGTACACTTGATGAATATTTACAGATGGTTTCTTTATATGGTGATAAAGATGATGATAATAAATATGACTATGTTTCATTAATGACAGTTCATGCGGCTAAAGGATTAGAGTTTGATACGGTTTTTGTATGTGGTTTATCTGATGGAGTATTTCCTAGTGAAAGGTCTATGGCTGATGGAAGAAAAGGTGTTGAAGAAGAAAGAAGAATAGCATATGTAGCTTTTACAAGAGCTAAAAATAAATTATATCTAAGTAGTCCTGGTGGATTTAGCTATGTATTGTCAAAATCAAGACTTCCTTCTAGATTTATTACTGAAATTGATGATGAGTATATTGAAAATATTAATGAACCTAAAAAAGAAGAAACAATAAATACATTTAATTTTAATACAAAAAGATCACTTAAGAAAAAATCATTAAATTTAGAAGAAAAATATAAAAAGGGTGATAAAGTTATGCATGATAAATTTGGTATGGGAATAGTTCTTAACTGTGAGTCAGGAATTGTTGAGATTGCATTTAATCATCCTCATGGAATTAAAGCTCTTGCACAATTTCATCCAAGTTTTAAAAAGATGTAGCTAATTAATGGTATAATTTTATAGTGGTTTGAGGTACATATGAGCAAAGAAAGAATAATTGAATTAAGAAAATTATTAAATAAATATAATTATGAATATCATGTCTTGGATAAACCAACTGTTGATGATAGTGTTTATGACAAATTGTTGGTTGAATTAATCAAGCTTGAAGAAGAATATCCAGATATGTTTGATTCTTTAAGTCCAACTCAAAGAGTTGGTGGAACCGTTCTTGAAGGTTTTAGTAAGATAGAACATAAAAGAAGGATGCTTAGTCTTAAAGATGTTTTTAGCTATGATGATTTAAAAACTTGGGCTAAAGATATTGAAGATAAAGTAGGTAAAGTAGAGTATGTAGCTGAATGTAAAATAGATGGTTTGGCTATGTCTTTGGTGTATAGAAATGGTAATTTTGAATATGGGGTTACTAGAGGTGATGGTAGTGTTGGTGAAGATGTAACCAATAATGTAAAAACTATTAAATCTATTAATATGCATATTGATTATTTAGATGAAATAGAAGTTCGTGGTGAAGTCTATATGCCTAAGGAGAGCTTTAACTTATTAAACAAAGAAAGAGAAAAAAATAATGAACCATTACTAGCAAATCCTAGAAATGCGGCAGCTGGTAGTATTAGACAACTAGATTCTAAAATAACAGCTAGTAGAAAGCTAGATGCATTTTGGTATTATTTACCTGATGGTTTAACTTATGGATTAAACAATCATTATGATTCATTAATGTGGATAAAATCTTTAGGGTTTAAAATCAATGAAGAAGGCACTGGATTATTTGATGATATTGAAGGTGTTATTAATTTTATAGAAGATTTAAGTGTTAAAAGAGATAGTCTTCCATATGATATTGATGGTGTTGTAATAAAGATAAATGATTATTTAATACAGGAAGAATTAGGATATACTGCTAATGCACCTAAATGGGCTATTGCATATAAGTTTCCAGCAGAGCAAGCTATTACAAAATTAAATGATATCTTTATTTCAGTAGGAAGAACTGGAAGATGTACTCCTAATGCAGTACTAGAACCTGTTAGACTAGCTGGATCTACAGTCTCTGCAGCAACACTTCATAATGCTGAGATGATTGTTGATAAGGATATTAGAATTAATGATTATGTGCTAATACATAAAGCAGGAGACATTATTCCTGAGGTTATAAAAAGTATTAAAGAAAAAAGAGATGGAAGTCAAATTCCTTATGTATTCCCTGAAAATTGTCCAATTTGTAGTATGAAATTACATAAGTATGAAGATGAAGTTGATCATTATTGTGTTAATAATGATTGTCCTGCAAGAGTGGTTACTTCTATTGCACATTTTGCAAGTAGAAATGCGATGAATATTGAAGGACTTGGTGAAAAAAGAGTTGAACAATTACATAGTGAAGGTTTGTTAAATACTGTTGGAGATATTTATAAGCTTAAAGATAAAAAAGATAAGATACTAACTTTGGAAAAGTTTGGTGAAAAATCTTATGATAATTTAATTAATGCGATTGAAAATAGTAAGAAAAATACTTTAGATAAATTATTATTTGGATTAGGTATAAGACAAGTTGGTTCTAAAGCATCAAGTATTTTGGCTAATGAATTTGGAAATATTGATGCATTAATAAATGCAAAAATTGAAGATTTAAATGTTATTAGAGATATTGGTGATATTACTGCAGATGCTATAGTTACTTTCTTTGAAGATAAAGCTAATATTAATTTAATTAATACTTTAAAAGAAGAAGGTTTAAATATGTCTTTGGATAAGATAGAAAAACAAGAGTCAATCTTTACTGGAAAGACTGTTGTTTTAACTGGTAGCTTATCACTTCTTACAAGAAATGAGGCAAAAGAAAAACTAGAGCTAATGGGTGCTAGTGTAACAAGTTCTGTTAGTAAGAAAACTGATTGTGTAATATATGGTGAAAATGCTGGTTCAAAGTATGATAAAGCAATTGAATTAAATATAAAAACATTAACTGAACAAGAGTTTATGAATGAAGTAAATAGAGTGTTAGGAAATTGAGGGGTTTTTATGATAGAAAAAGAATATATTAAAGAATTAGCACATGAATTAATGTTTGATTTAAGTGAGGAAGAAGTTGTTGAAATTCAAAAGGAATATGAAACATTTTCAAAACAATTAGAATTATTAGAAAAGATTGATACTAAAGATGTTAAACCAATGCCATATCCTTTTGAAAATGAAACTAACTATCTTAGAGAAGATGTAGTTACTCATGTAATTACTCAAGAAGATGCTTTAAGAAATGCTAGTTATTCTAAGGAAGGTCATTTTGTAGTACATAAGGTGGTAAAATAATGGAAAAAATATATAAGGCGTTTGAAAAAGCTAAAAATGATAAATGTAATGCAATTGTTACTTTAGTAGAGCCTAAGGAAAATTTAAATAAAGGTAAACTATCAGGAGAACCTATTATTTTAAAAGATAATATTAGTACAAAGGGAATTAGAACAACTGCATCATCAAAAATACTTGATAATTACTATCCTATATTTGATGCAACAGTAGTTGAAAAAATAAAAGCTGAAGGTGGAGTAATTATAGGTAAAGCTAGTATGGATGAATTAGCTATGGGTGGTACTAATTTAGCTGCTTATACAGGACCTGTACTTAATCCATGGGATTATAAAAGAATGTCTGGAGGATCATCTGGTGGAAGTGCAGCAGCAGTTGCTAGTGGAATAGTATCTTTTGCGATTGGTAGTGATACTGGAGATAGTGTAAGAAAACCTGCAAGTTTTTGTGGTATTGTTGGAGTTAAACCTACTTATGGAAGAATATCAAGATATGGTGTAGTAGCGTATGCTTCTAGTTTAGATCATGTTGGATATTTTACACGTAATGTAAAAGATGCTAGTTTGATGCTTGAAGTATTAGCTGGTAGAGATGATAAGGATATGACTTCAAGTTTTAAAGAAGTAAAAGAATATTCTAAATTATTAAATAGTGATGTTAAAGGTAAAAAGATTGCGGTATTTAAAAATGTTATTGATTCATTAGATAATGAAAACACATTAAATTTATTTAATGATTTATTAAATAAGCTTAAAGAAAAAGGAGCAATAATTGAAGAAGTGTCTTTTGATAATGATTTAATGAGAACTTTATTTCCTGTTTATTTTATAATTGCAAATTGTGAAGCTACATCAAATCATTCTAATTTAGATGGTTTAAGATTTGGTGTTTCTGAAGATGGTGATGATACAAGAGAAGTTGTGATTAATTCAAGAACAAAAGGATTTGGGTCTTTAATTAGAAAAAGATTTGTAATTGGAAGTTTTGGATTACATGAAGAAAATCAAGAAAAGGTGTTTAAAAAAGCTCAACGAATTAGAAGATTAATTGTAGAAGAAGTTAAAAAATGTTTAGAGGAATATGATTGTTTAATAGCTCCTGCAAGCAATGATATAGCTCCACTTTTAGAAGGTAATAAAATAGATGAATTATCTGATAAATATTTAATTGCGGAAAATCATATGGTTATTGGAAACTTTACTGGTTATCCTAGTATGACTGTACCAATGGGATTTGAAAAAGGGTGTCCTATTGGTGTTAATATTACATGTAAGGCTTTTGATGAAGAAAATATGTTTAATATAGGTCTTGCGATAGAAGAAAGTACAGGATTAAAAGATCTTGTAGCAAAGGTGGATTAATATGAATTATGAAGTTGTAATTGGAATAGAAATTCATTGTGAATTAAAAACAAAGACAAAGATGTTTTCAGGTAGTCCTACAAGTTTTAATGAGCCTGCAAATACTTGTGTTAATGAAATTGATTTAGCGTTTCCTGGAACTTTACCTACTGTAAATAAAGAAGCAGTTAGAAAAGGAATTATGGCTTGTGCTGCATTTAATCTAGAAATAGACACTTTATTAAAATTTGATAGAAAAAATTATTATTATTCTGATTTACCAAAAGGGTTTCAAATAACTCAACAGTTTCATCCTTTAGGAAAAAATGGATATGTAGATATTGAAGTAGATGGAAATACAAAAAGAATTGGAATTAATAGAATTCATTTAGAGGAAGATACTGCAAAACAATTTCATATTGATGATGAAACATTAATTGATTTTAATAGAGCAGGAACTCCTTTAATTGAAATAGTTTCTGATCCTGATATGTCTAGTGGTAGTGAAGCTAGTGCATATGTTGAAACATTAAGACAAACTCTTTTATATATTGGTGTTTCTGATGTGAAGATGGAAGAAGGTTCAATGAGATGTGATGTTAATATTTCATTAAATAAACCTAATGAACCTTATGGTACTAAAGTTGAAATCAAAAACTTAAATTCAATTTCTAATGTTGCTAGAGCAATAGATTATGAAATTAAAAGACAATCAGAAATTTTAGATAAAGGTGAAAAAGTAATTTCTTCTACTAGAAGATTTGATGAATCTAGTAGAACAACTATTGAAATGAGAAGAAAAGAGGGTGGAGTGGATTATAAATTTTTTCCTGATCCAAATATAGTTCCTATTAGATTATCTGATGATTGGGTAAAAGAAATAGTTAATAGCTTACCTGAACTTCCTAGTGAAAGAAAGAAACGATATAAAAATGATTATGGTTTAAATGATAATGAGATAAATGTTTATTTAGGAAATAGAGATTTAGCTGAATTATTTGAAGAGTGTATGAAATATGGTGATAAAGCAAGAAGTATTTCTAATTGGTTAATTACTGATGTTCTTGCATGGTTATCTAAAAATAATGTTGAAATCAAAAATAGTGAACTTAAACCAAAAGAACTTGTAAGAATGATTGAATTAATTGAAGAGAAGGTTATTTCTAGTACACAAGGCAAAGATATTGTTTTAGATGGTATAATGAAAGGCGAGCTAACTGAAGACATCATTAATGAAAAGGGCTTAAAACAAGTTTCTGATGAAGGAATGTTGTTAGAAGTTATTAATAAAGTACTTGATGAACAACCTCAATCTATAGTAGACTATGCAAATGGGAAAGATAGGGCAGTAAAATTCTTGATGGGTCAAGTCATGAAGAAGACTAGAGGTCAAGCTAACCCTTCTTTAGCAAATAAATTAATTGTTGAAGAACTTGCAAAAAGGATAAATAAGTAGGATTATTATGTGTAAGGAGTAATTGATATGACTCAAAGAAAAAGAACAAATAGAACAGTTAAAAGAAAAACAAATAAGGCAAATATTGTTTTAATTGTTGGGCTTATAATAATTGCAATACCATTATTAATTGTGGGATGGGTTATCATTTCAGCAACTCTTGATACTGGTACACCAATACTTGGTGATAGATATGAAAATGATTTAGATCCGGCAATTACTAAATCAGATATTACTAATATTGAAAATAGTGTTAAAGGTTTAAGTGGGGTTGAAAAAGTTAATGTAGAACTTGCGACAGCTACATTAAGAGTATATGTAGATGTTGAAGATGGATATACTGCAGATATGGCAACTTCTAAAGCTAGTGAAGCATTTAACTCTGTATTAGGTGTTTTAGATTTAGGGACTTATTTCTCTCAAACTGAAACTAAAAAAATGTATGATTTAGAAATTCATGTATTTAACTTGGATAAAAATAGAGATAGTGATGATTTTGTTTATGTTATTATGACAAAGACATCTGGAATGGAAACAGCAAGTACTCAACTTGTGTCTGAGCCAATAGATCCTGAGCTTGCTCAACAGCTTAGAGATGATGTTGAAAGTAGAAAAAATCCTTCTCCTACACCTGAAGATGATGAAGATATGACAGTTGGGGTAGATGAAACTGAAGAGGTTGATGAAGAAACTGAGGAAGATGTAACACCATAAAGTCTTATTGAGAAATCAATAAGATTTTTTTATAATTGTTTTATGAAGAAAAATGAAGAATTTATTGGAAAATGTATTGATTATGATAAAGATGGTAACGGTATTGTAAAACATGATGGTTTTGTATATTTTGTGAAGGGTTTAATTAAAGATGAGGTCGCAAAAATAAAAGTTATCTCTTTAAAGAAAAATTATGGCTATGGAAGAATAGTTGATATTTTAGAAATTAGTGAAAATAGAGTTAAACCTGTTTGTAGTGTTTATAAGCATTGTGGTGGATGTAATTTACAACACATGTCATTTTTAGAGCAAGCAAACTTTAAAAAGAGTGTTGTAGAAAACACTTTTAGAAATATAGCTAATTTAGATGTTGAGGTTAATGATGTTTTAAGTATGGAAGATCCTTATAGATATAGAAATAAGGTTCAGGTCCCAGTTCAATATGATGAAGATTTAAAAATAGGTTTCTATAGAAGTTTTTCTAATGTAATAGTTGAATTTGATGATTGTGTTGTACAAAGTAAGTTATCAAATAATATTATTGATTATTTTAGAAATGAATTAGTTAAATATGAATTTAAGGATTTAATAAGGCATGTTTTAATTAAGCATTCTCATAATTTAAATGAAGTTATGGTTGTTATAGTGTGTAGGGAAGTTATTACAGTAGAGATAAATGAATTTGTAGAGAATTTATATAATAAGTTTGATGAGATAAAAAGTATTGTTTTAAATGTGAATAAAAGAGAAGATAATGTGATTTTAGGTGAGGAAGAATATTTGTTGAAAGGAAAGGATTTTATACAAGAAGAAATATGTGGTTATAAATTTAATATTTCTAGTAAATCTTTTTTTCAAATAAATCCTTATCAAACAGAGGTTCTTTATAGTAAAGCTATTGAGTATGCGGAAATTAAGTCAAATGAAATAGTTTTAGATTTATATTGTGGTATAGGTACTATTGGAATTATTGCATCTAAGTATGCAAGTAAAGTTATAGGTATTGAAGTAGTAGAAGAGGCAATAGAAGATGCAAAGGAAAATGCAAGAATTAATAATGTAAATAATATTGAGTTTTATTGTATGGATGCAGGGGATGGGGCTAATAAGTTAATAGAAGAAAACTTAAATCCTGATGTAATAATAGTTGATCCTCCTAGAAAAGGGTTAAATAAAAAAGCAGTAGAAGCTGTTTTAAAGTTAAGTCCTAGTAGGATAGTTTATGTTTCTTGTAATCCATCTACTTTAGCAAGAGATTGTAAGAGATTTAATGATAATGGATATAGTATAGATAAAGTACAGCCAGTTGATATGTTTCCATTAACAGTACATGTGGAGACGGTAGTATTGATGTCAAGAAATGGCTGAAAAGCCTTGAAATCAAGGGATTAAAAGACTGGTGAGTTCGTGAAAATGAGTGTCAAGAAAG